>Ga0233431_1005005_pt1 | contig 13439 bp, 11 predicted proteins | sample SI_118_April2016_FD_179867 | JGI IMG/M metagenome (GOLD analysis project Ga0233431, IMG submission 179867) | Seawater microbial communities from Saanich Inlet, British Columbia, Canada - SI_118_April2016_200_MG | ecosystem: Environmental > Aquatic > Marine > Inlet | place: Canada: British...
CAACCTGATGGGGTCTGGAAGGCGGTTGCCATGCCACAGAGTGACACAAAAAAATATGAGCCAAGTACAGGTGCTGATCTGTATCGCAGAAGCATGTATTGGTTCTGGAAACGATCAGCACCGCCGACCTCGATGGATATTCTTGACGCGCCGTCACGTGAAGTCTGTACAGTGAGACGAGACAGAACAAATACGCCGTTACAGGCACTCGTCGTATTAAATGATCCACAGTTTATTGAAGCGTCGAGGGCACTAGCCGACGATGCGCTGTTTTTGGGTGGGAGCAATGACGACCAACGCATTGATTACATCGCAAACCGACTCTTGTCCCGGCCACTTGCTGAAGCTGAAAAGCCTGTTGTTAAAAAATCGCTGGCTGATTTGACAAACTGGTACAAGGAACATCTTGAAGATGCACAAGCTGTCATCTCAGTCGGTCAATCACAGCCTCGTCATGAAGATGCTGTAACGTTAGCAAGCTGGACCATGCTGACGAATCAACTCATGAATCTGGACGAAGTACTTTCCAAATAAGACATCTACAAGGGCTGAATCCATGAATCCACCAATCCAATCACCGCTGGACGAACTGGGGCTCAACCTCACACGACGACGTTTCTTTGAACAAGGAAGCCATCTCCTTGGTGGAGCGGCACTTGCATCGCTTCTGCCAGGTGGGCTCGTACACGGTGCGCCGAATACCCAGAACAATTCAAACATTGAGATACCACGTGTACCCGGCGCCATCGGACCTCACTTTGCCCCGAAGGCAAAGCATGTCATCTATCTGCATATGGTTGGCGGACCGCCGCAGCAGGATATGTATGACTACAAGCCGGCAATGGATAACTGGTATGACAAAGACTTGCCAGAAAGCATTCGCAACGGTCAACGACTGACAACCATGACATCTGGTCAGAAGCGATTTCCGATTGCACCTTCGAAATTCAAGTTCAAGCAGCATGGTGAAAGTGGCATGTGGGTGACTGAACTCTTGCCATGGACTGCAAAAATGGTTGATGAGATGTGCTTTGTACGAAGCATGCATACAGAAGCGATCAATCATGAGCCTGCTATTACCTACATGCAGACTGGGAATCAGATTACGGGACGTCCCTGTCTGGGTTCATGGACAAGTTATGGCCTTGGGAGCCTGAATGAAGATTTACCAGCGTTTGTTGTTCTTGTTGCCCAATCGACAAAGCCAGCACAGGCGCAGGCCATTGGTGCGCGACTTTGGTCGAGTGGCTATCTTCCTGGTGAATATGCGGGCGTGAGTTTTCGCTCGAGTGGTGATCCCATTCTTTACATTAATAATCCACCAGGGGTTTCCGATGCCGTTCGTCGAACAACCCTTGATGGACTGCAGGCTTTAAACCAGCAGACGTTTGAGAAAATTGGTGACCCTGAAATACGAACACGAATTGCACAGTATGAGATGGCCTACCGGATGCAGACGAGTGTCCCTGACCTCACTGATATTTCTCAGGAGTCTGAAAGTACGCTTGCGTTGTATGGTGATCAGGTAAAAAATGCTGGGTCATTCGCGAACTCTGTGCTCATGGCACGTCGTATGGTGGAGCGTGGCGTACGGTTTGTCCAGCTCTACCTCAATCATTGGGATACACACAGTGACGTTGCGAACCGCCTCCCAAATGGTTGTCGAGATATTGACCAAGCCTGTTACGGACTCATCAATGACTTGAAGTCTCGTGGGCTTCTTGAAGACACGCTCATCGTCTGGGGCGGTGAATTTGGCCGTACGGTCTATTCGCAGGGTGGTCTGTCAAAAGAAAACTATGGGCGTGATCATCATCCGCGTTGCTTCACGATGTGGATGTGTGGTGGTGGAGCCAAGCCTGGGAAAATCTATGGTGAAACAGATGACTTCTCATACAACATCGTAAAAGATCCTGTGCATATTCGAGATTTTCATGCCACGGTGCTTCACCTGCTTGGCTTCGACCATGAGCGATTTACATATCGTCATCTCGGTCTGGATCAGAAACTGACAGGTGTTGAACATGCCAAGATCATTCAGGACCTGATTGCCTGACGGTGCTGCGGTCTCACAATAGACTGGAACATCTATTTCCAGATTCACTCAGCAACAACCTGTTAATTAGCTGTTTTTTCCGATGTGTTTTTGTAACGCTTGGCAGAACGGGAACATCTGCTCATCATGCAGGCTGAAAGTGTGGTGTTCTTTTCAAAGAGGGGTCTATCTGATGATCAAGTATTTTTTAGCAGTTGTACTCAGCCTGCACTGTGCGTGTGCCTATGCTGAGAGTCGTCCAAACGTTCTTTGGATTTACCTCGAGGATGTCAGTGGCTGGCTCAGTTGTTATGGCGAGACACTCATTGAAACACCAAACTTTGACCGGCTTGCTGCACGTGGTATTCGCTTTGATCGATTCTACACGCCTGCTGGTGTGTGCTCAGCAACTCGTTCTGCCACGATTGTTGGCGCAATGCAGACGAGTTTTGGTATTCATAATCACCGTAGTGGCCGACCAGATTTTCGTGGTCAGACGATGGGGGCTGCGTTTGATGACATTCGATTGCCTGCAGGCGTCGAACCTCTTCCAGTTTTGATGAAGAAAGCCGGGTACTTTACGTTTAATCAATCTGGCAAAGATGATTACAACTTCAAATGGAGTGCAGAAGATTTCTATAGCCCGAACAGCAAAACAAATCTTTGGCAAAACCGCGAAGATGGCCAGCCATTTTTTGGGCAGGTTCAGCTTCGTGGCGGCAAACTTGGCAAGCGGGCAAAGCCAGTGATTGATCCTGCAACAGTACCTGTTCCACCGTACTATCCAGACATTCCTGAAGTACGTGAAGAAATTGCACATCACTACGACTGTCTTCTGAAGACTGATCAAGAAATTGGTGACCTGCTTGACCAGCTTGAAAAGGATGGACTCACTGATTCAACGTACATCTTCTGCTTCAGTGACCATGGCTACAAACTTCATCGCCACAAACAATTTTTATATGAAGGTGGCATTCGCATGCCGCTGCTTGTAGCCGGCCCTGGGATTCAACCTGGGCAAGTGCGTGATGATCTTGTTAGTGGCATTGATATCGCGCCGGCAAGCCTTGCAGCTGCTGGGCTCTCTATTCCTTCTTTTATGGAAGGGCGAGATTTCCTGGCAAAAGATTACACACCACGTGAGTATCTTGTTGCTGCACGCGATCGATGTGATTACAGCATTGAAAAAATTCGGGCGATTGTCACATCGCGATTTAAGTATCTGCGAAATTACCTGACAGACCGTCCTTTTATGCAGCCGAGTTATAAAGATCCGTGGCCTGTTTCCATACGATTTCGGGAGATGATGGCCAACAATGAGATGAATGAGACACAACTCATTTTCTTTGGTCCAGAAAAGCCGCCTGAAGAGCTGTATGATCTGGAAAACGATCCTCATGAAATTCATAATCTTGCTGAAGATTCTGCATTTCAGAAAGAGCTTGAAGAGCATCGTACGATGTTGAAAGACTGGATTGCAGAAACTGGCGATCAGGGCCAGGCAACCGAAAGTGATGCTGGTTTACTTGCGGCCTTGAAGCGTTGGGGAGACAAATGCGTCAACCCGGAATATGATCGTGTACGATCGCAGCTCAACGAATCTAAAAATTGATTCTGTCATTTGCTTCAGTTCTGCTAGTCTCACCCATCAAACGCCCTCGTAGCTCAGGGGATAGAGCACCGCTTTCCTAAAGCGGGAGTCGCAGGTTCGAATCCTGCCGGGGGTACTTCGTTTTGCCTGTAGCACGGGTGAAACGCAATTCTCCACAAGATGTTGTGGGGATTTTGTGGGGAGATCGCAGAACTGTCACTCTGGCAGACAAAAACTTGTGTGGCAAACCATCTGAAACGTCTGAAATGTCAGTGTCGTTTTCACAGCTTGGAACAAATTGAATCCGTGGGGAGCGCGCCTGTGCACTTGGCTTTTCTCGGTTTTGCCCACTTATGCAGCACGTAATGTAGCTCGCGGCCCAATAAGATAATTTCGGAAAGATTGTCCCCGAAAATACATCCCTGACAGTATTCCCGAGAAAGCTTGAACCACTAGGTTTGAATTCACGTGACCACAGACTCTCACAAAGTATTTGAAATTCTTGCTCGTGAAAACTCACGAATGCTCATGGTCTATTTACGTAGTGTGGTTCGTGATCAGGCTACGGTAGACGATTTATTTCAGGAAACATTGGTCGTGGCCTGGCGACGTCTTGATGAGTGTGATCAGAGTCGGCCATTTGGGCCCTGGTTACGTGGAATTGCTCGTAGATTGGTATTGGCACACTACCGGAAAATAAAACAGTCACCAATTGTTTTGGATGACGCTGTCCTGGCTGCTCTTGAACGTCATTTTGAAAGAGTCAACCTTCTTGCTGGTGATACTTGGGATGAAAAGCTTAAATCCTTGCAGGAGTGTGTTGAAGCACTATCAGGGCATCACAAAACAATCATTCATGGTCGTTATCAGAATGGTTTGAAACTAAAAGTGCTTGCTCAGCAAATGGAAATTTCTTTTGAAGCGTGTAAAAAACGATTGCAAAGAGCCAGAGCGTTAGTGGCGGAATGTCTGAAGAGAAAGGGTGTCTTGAGTCGATCGGAGGAGGCTTCATGAAACCTCAAAACAACCCATTAACCAGTTGGATTGATGATGAACATACAGAAGCGCCAGATTCTCCAGTTCCGGTTGATGGCACAATTGCGAAGACTATTGCAGACGAACTATTTGTCCATGCCGTACTTGAAGATAGGGTTCAGCGAAATAATGAAAAAGAGACAACTAATCTTTACAGCGTACTCAATTTCATTTCGAAAGACGTTCCTGCTCCATTACGTTCTGCAAAACATCCGACTGGGTTCGCTCGTAACACTCAATTTGTCGTAGTGACATCGGCACTATCACTGACTATCGCGTTGCTTGTCATGTTTTACTTTGTTGTACCTTACCAAAAAGCGAATGCCGCTATGGCTTCGCTTCAGAAGGTTCTCAAAGCAACAAGTGAGCCGCTTGATAGAACGTATGTAATACGGCTACTGGAGGAATACTCACGGGAGAAAAAGCCTCAAAGACTTTCACTGGAGGCATGGAACGTCAGGTCAAGAGAGGATGTAGACGGTGCGCTTCTTTTTGTACGGGGTGTGGATCAGTTTGTGCTTCGTATGCCTCTTCGATCTGGTGGATTGAGAACGCTTGGGTGTGACGGTGAGACAAGTTGGGCATTTCGTGACAAAGGCCCGGTGCATATAAGTAACAATCTCAATAGATTTCGCGGTGCACTTCCGGGTCAGCAGCAGGACCTCCCTCTCATCAATATTTATGAACATGTCAATCAATTACAAAGTGGATATGACATAACTTTAGAAGAGTATGCAGGCTTTCTAGAAAGTGGTGTCACACTCGCAAAAATTAGCGGTGTACGGAATTCACGAGACGTTCGTGGGCCAAAGCAGATCGAGCTTTTCTTTGATTCAGATACCGGTGTGATTCACACGATTAGGCTTGATGGTTTACCTCGGGGGCGTGGGGGGCCAAAGAGTGTCCTCTTTGAATTGAAAGATCAGTCCGACCTGGGAAAAGCATTTTTTTCACATATTTCGCATCACGACGGTCAGAAAGAAATTCGAGAAGAGGGTTTGAGACAATGAAGGCAGAAGTGCTCACAATGTTTGTTGTTGTCTCGGTCTTGGGCTGCGTGCAGGCAAAAGTGGCACGGGCTCAGGACTCGCGAGTCGATCCTCTCGGTGTGGTTATTGATTCCAACAAAGATGGAATTATCGATGTAGGGGAATTAAGGGGTGCTCCTGTATCAATCCGGACATTAGATACAAATAACGATGGGGCTGTGTCACGTGATGAAGCATCTGGTCGGGAAAAGCAGAACCGTGGCGGTGGGAGTCGGCTTGGTGGCTACACAGTACCACCGCCCGCGAATAATGTTCCTGACCACCTTTTCAATATTATTGTTGGTCGTTTGACTGCCAGTACTGCAACGGTGCGGGTCTTATTTCACCAGAGAAGCACAGTCCTTATTCAGTATGGAGAGCGTTCGGGAAGCCTCGTTAGCAAAACGGGAAGCTACTCTCTTGAGCCGGGTGATCCAGTCGACTTTGTGCTCGAAGGTTTGACGGGGAATACACGTTATTTTTATAGGCTTGTCTACACAGTCAATGCCCAGCAACAGAAAAGTGACGAGTACACGTTTCATACCCAACGGGCAAAAGATACTTCATTTGTTTTCACAGTTCAGGCAGACTCGCATCTTGATGAGAATACAAGTGGTGAAGTCTATTTGCGAACACTTCATAACGCATGCGTTGATCAGCCTGATTTTCATTTTGGCTTGGGCGACACATTTATGACGGGCAAGTATGTCAGTCCAGAGTTATCACAGCCACAGTATCTTGCACAGCGGTATTATCTCGGCCAGTTATGCCATTCGGCGGCATTCTATTTTGCTCTTGGCAATCACGATGGGGAAGGTGGAAGTAAGGGGTCGAATGTGTGGGCAACCCAGACACGGAAAAAATACTTTCCCAATCCATATCCAAATACGTTCTTCACAGGAAACGATATCACCGAACCTGAAGTAGGGCTTCCAGAGAATTATTATGCATTTGAGTGGGGCAATGCGCAGTTTATTGTGCTCGATCCATTTCGGTATACAACGACGAAAACACGGGGTGGAAATTCAGGTAACTGGTGTTGGACACTCGGAGAGCGCCAGTATCAATGGCTCGCGCGCGCACTGAATCAATCGAGTGCAGAGTTACGGTTTATTTTTATCCATCATCTTGTTGGTGGAACTGACAGAAATCAACGAGGTGGCGCTGAGGCCGCACCATACTGGGAATGGGGTGGCAAAGGTGTTTCCGGTGATAATGAATTTGCCATCTATCGGGCTCAATGGGAGAAGCCAATTCATGACCTGCTCGTTGACAAGGGTGTCGATGTTGTCTTTCACGGGCACGATCACATGTTCATTCATCAGCAACTTGATGGCATTGTCTACCAGCTTGTTCCGCAGCCGGGGCATCCTCGGTCCGGGACAAAGAGTGCAAAAGAATATGGATATCTTTCCGGTGAGGTTCAGGGAAGTAGTGGCCACGTACGCGTGCGAGTGAGTGCTTCATCAGCACGTGTGGATTATGTCCGTGCCTACCTACCAGAAGCTAATGGAGGGAAAACCATGAACGGATCTGTGAGTTATTCGTATATGTTGCCGGTTAGAACGTTCTGAAGGAAGCAAAAAGTGATCGCAAGGGAGCAGAATATGGTGCTAAAAAACATACGGCTTGAGCGAAGTAAGGCGAACGGAATGATCGTGACGTTTATTCTTTGTGGATCTGTGATGAACTGCCGTCTTGCTGAAGCCCAGAAGCCGCAAATATCTACCGCAAAGCAGAAACAAGACGGTGGGCGAGACACAGGAGACCGCCAGCTTAAAAAGAGCGGTGGACAAAAAGGTGGTGGACAAAAAGGTGGTGGACAAAAAGGTGGTGGACAGGGCGGTGGTCTTTTCCGGCTGCTTGATATAAATCGTGACGACATGCTCTCTAAGACAGAGATTAACAATGCATTCAATGTGTTAAAGATGCTCGATGTAAACAGGAATGGAGTTTTGGATCCTCAAGAATTGGTAGTGCGTGGTGGTGGAAGTGGCAAAGGTGGTAAGAAAAAAAGAACGGTAGGTGAAAAATGAATGCGTATACATTTGCCCCGATATATGCAGCTGTCCTTTTCAGCGTCACTGGAACGTCATTAATGGCTGCTGAACAACCGAATATTCTTTTTATGATGTCGGACGATCAGGCCTGGAATGGCCTATCAGTGCCAATGCATCCTGCTATTCCATGGTCGAAAAGCTCGATTGTGGAAACACCAAATCTTGAAAAATTGGCAGCGCAAGGAATGAGGTTTTCAGCAGCATATGCTCCTGCTTCTGTGTGTTCACCCACCCGAATAAGTCTTCAGACCGGAAAGAGTCCTGCAGCATTGCACTGGACCAAAGCAGCGGGACCAGAAGCCGGTCACAAGCTCATTGAGCCGCGTAATGCAAGGGAAATTTCACAGAGTGAAACAACAATCGGGGAGCTTCTGCAAACCGCTGGTTATGTGACGGCGCACTATGGGAAGTGGCACATCAATGGTGGTGGTCCTGCCGCCAATGGGTATGACGAAGGTGACGGAGATATAGGGAATGAATATGCCCATCAGTATGCCGACCCGAATCCTGCTGATATCGTCGGTATGGCAAAACGGGCAGCCCTGTTTATGGAAAAGAGTCAAAAGAGTGGGAAGCCATTTTTCATTCAGATGTCGTGGCATGCTCTTCATGCCCCCCAGAATGCCATGAAGGAAACGCTTTCTAAGTATGCAAAAAAGATGGGAAGTAGTGTTGAGGAAAAGCGTGTTGGGAGTGCCGCAATCGCTGAAAACCTCGATGCCGGAGTTGGTTTTGTTCTGGATGCCATCGAATCGTTGGGTCTCACAGAATCGACGTATGTCATCTATATGTCTGATAACGGCAGCGGTGGTGGTGGTGGAAAACGAAGTGGCGAGAAGGGACGGCTATCAGGTGGTAAAGGGAGCGTATGGGAGGGTGGAATTCGCAGCCCCATGATCATCCGCGGTCCTGGGATACCGGCTAACTCCTGGTGTCATGAACGAGTTGTTGGATATGACCTGTACCCAACGTATTGCCAATGGGCTGGTGTGCCTATGAACAGACTTCCTAAAGGGCTAGAAGGTGGCAGCCTCGTAAGTTTGCTTGATGACGGTCGAGGAACGGTGCACCGGGTGCGTGATGCTATGGTCTTTCACTTTCCGCATTATCAAAGTGGTGATGGACCTCATACAGCCATATTTCTTGATGAATACAAGTTAATGAAATTCTATGAGAGTGGACGGTATGCCCTATTCGACATTAGTCAGGATATTGCAGAACAGAGGGATCTTGCCGAACAGATGCCAGGGAAAGTCAGAGTTCTCGATCAATTGTTGATGCAATATCTCAGCACGGTGAATGCACAGATGGCTGTTCCGAATCCTGATTATGACCCAATGAAAGAGCCATCAGACCGAAAGGGTAAAGGAGGGAATAAAATGAAAATAAAGTCTACGAAAAAGGCTGGGAAAGGAAGGGCCTGATGCGAGGGTTTGTAGTTGTAAGCCTGTTGCTGATGACCCAGTCAAATCTGTGCTTGGGTGAAGCTCGAGCCGTTTCACAAGAGAGTGCCGGTCAGCGTGTTGGTGCTATGACGAAGCACACAGTTGAAAAAAAGGTAACAGAAGGGTTTTTGTTTGTTGAGGACCGCTATGTTAGTTTGCCTTACCGTGTCGGGTTTGATGAAAACAATGTATTCATAAATGATATTCCATTAGATAGCGTAGTTCTAAAAAATCTTGTAACTGAAAAATCTCTTCAGAATGGTCGATGGTTACAGCAAGGCTTTCGACGTTTGTATCTCCATCTCACAACTGGAGGCACTCTCGTGCTCTATGGTGATGCCCCAGTTCTCTTGCTTGCCAACACGGAGACTTCGGACTTACTCAAGACTTTGATCAATAATAGTGCTCTGGAGTCATTGGCAAATACTGGCCTGGCAGCCGACATACAATTACCCGGTGAGAGCTCGTATTGGAAAAAGTTCGCTGATGGCTTTGAGTGTCCTCAGGAATTGCGTGTTCGAGTAGATGAAGTTCTGGAAAAGGAGCGGGCTGTTGAAGAACGTAACCTAGCAGAGATTGCTGCCAGGAAACTTCTGAGTTCAAGTTCTTACCCTTTAACTATTTTTGGCATGCTTCTTGTGGTGATCGCGTTTGGGAACCTACTTTCGAACGAGGCACCGCTTGATATTCAGTCTTCAGAGTCTCCCGTAATGGATCGGCGTGTCAAAATATTTCTCATGCTTATAGCAGCCTTTTCTGTTCTAGACCTCATTTGGACACTGCTCGCAAGCCGTGCGAATGCGTTGACAGAACTCAACCCAATCGGATCGCAGCTAATTCATAATCCGATTGGATTGCTAGCTTTTAAAACCCTTGTCACGGTGGGTGTTATTGGGATTCTTTTTGTCTTGCGGGGTCACAGAGTCGCACAGCGCGGTGCATGGTGGGCCTGTCTTATCTGTACGCTTGTGACCGTTCGCTGGCTGACCTTTAATTCAATGTTCGCGTAGTTCAAGAAGGGGCGCGAAACTTAAATTCCAGAGGACTGAACTATGAGATACTTAGTATTTACATTCATTACATCCATGCCGGTGTTATTCCCATGCATCATGCTTTCAGAAGAGCCTATCCGGAAGCCGAGAATGGATGACACGATCAGGGCGAATATATACGCAGATAATGCCTTCAGGCTTTATGTAAATGGAGAACTCGTAGCGGTGGATTCAATTCAGTTTGTGCCGCATAACGTCGTGTCTGTTGATATTCTGCCTGCATATCCAATGACGATTGCTGTGATGGGTATCGATAACGCAGATTCGTTAACGGGGATGGAATATGCAAATACAAACATTGGAGACGGTGGGTTCATACTGAAATTCGGTGACGGTACTGTTACTAGTTCAAATTGGAAAGTGAAAGTAATTTCTTCAGGTCCACTCAATGGTGATAGCAGCAATCCGCGCGTTGTGAATAATTCTTTGCCCGAAGACTGGTATACAGTCGATTTTGTAGATCGTGACTGGGGCAACGCGAGAGAGTTTTCTGAAGAGGAAGTTGGTCCAAAAGAACCGTTCTTCGAGCATGATTTTGAAGGAGCCAAATTCATTTGGTCAGATGACATACGGCTCGACAACATTGTCCTCTTTCGCACCGTAGTACCCTCACCTCCAGACGGTAGAGAACGACCAGACTTCCGCGGGCTTAACGATGTTGTTCCCCAGCAGGGCGGGGGGCGTTCGCGGGTCAGAGGCAGTCGAGAGAAACAGAAAATCCGGTCAAGAAAGTAGTGCCTGTCCACATAAACCTGTCCATATAAAAAGAATCCTGTATCCGAAGGTGGTGTCATGAATAACTCGTTTTCATATGTCATGCTTTCTGCATTAGCTGTGTGTAGTTTGTTGCAGCCAAGCACTGCGCACGAAGGGCATGTACACTCGTCGTCTTCGAAAACTCACCAGAAGATAGAGCATCTTAATACAGCACCTCAGGCGATGCACTTCGTCACACAGAAAGCAACAGCAGAGGGAACCAAGCCAAAGCTTGCCAGTTTGTTTTCTACCTTTGGCCACAAGGTGAATGTACGTTTTGACAGTGAGTTTCTGTATGTTGATTCAGATGGAATGCCTGAGCATCCAATGATGACTGGTATCAGAGCCTGGCAACAACAGGTTCCCTTGCCTCAGCCGTACACTGGAGGTAACGCGTGGAGAATTCCGTTACATCCGGTTCGTGCGAAGGTTCCTATGTTGACAAAGAGCCATTTTTTTAGAGGTGCAATAGCTTTGGCAGTCAACGGTGTTCCCATATTCAACCCCATCAAGAACGACGGCAAAACAGATACCCTACTTGCAGGTGAACTTGATCAATGGGGTGGGCATTGTGGTCGAGCAGATGATTATCACTACCACATAGCCCCTGTGCACCTTGAAAAGTTCGTCGGTGCAGGGAATCCCATTGCCGTCGCACTTGATGGATATCCAATTTACGGATTCCATGAGAAAGATGGAAAACAGCCTACGAACCTTGATGAGTTAAATGGTCATGAGGGACCGGACGGAACGTATCACTATCATGCGACGAAGACATTTCCTTATCTGAACGGTGGGTTTTATGGCGAGGTGGTCGAACGTGATGGGCAGGTTGATCCACAACCACGAGCTCAGGGAGTACGGCCACACCTTCCCGGTTTAAAAGGTGCCACCATTGTTGGCTTTGAGAAGCAACGTGCGAATAGCTATACCGTCAAGTACGAAGTGTTTGGCAAGCCCCGGTCCGTGCGATACAGCATCGGAGACAACGGGACGGTTACTTTTGCCTTTGTCTCAGAGCAGGGAACGACGACAGAGACCTATTCGGCTCGTCGGCGAAGTGAGGGTGGTGGGCGTTATGGTACGGAGGCTACTCCCACTAAAAAACAGCGAGGTGACAAAAAGCAAGAAGAAAGATGGACGAGTAATGATCCAATAAGTATGGCGTTAGATGTAAATGGAGATGGCAAGATAGATGGTAGCGAACTTCGTCGAATCGGTGTGGTGTTGAGAGAGTTTGATAGTGATCGCGATGGGCTCATTGCAGTCGATGAAATACGAAAATCAGAGCATGTGGACAATGAACCTCAAGGAGGTGGTGGTGTTCGTGGGCCACAGTCTGATAACGGACCCCGGCAGCCGTGGATTCTGGTTCATGCCACAGAAATTGACCTCGATAAAAACGGAATGATCAGCCGTAATGAACTTGTTGGAGAAGCAGTACATGCGTTCAAGGGGTACGATAAAAACAATGACGGACAGCTCAACGATGGGGAGTTGGGGGTGCGTGGTGGATCACGGAGCGCGATGGGCGGTTTTATCAAAGGGCACGCGAAAGAAATCGATCGCGATGGGGATGGAGTGGTCAGCCGCGATGAGGTAGTCAACAACGCTGAGCGTATGTTTTCAAAAATCGATGACAATTCAGATGATGTCATCACTCCAGAAGAATTGGAAGCCAGCCGCCGGCAGTAAATAGTGGGGAAGACGACTTTAGAAGAATGTTTGCGCAGACTCAAAAAGAATCGGATGGGGCAACCAAGCCCATTCGGTAAAGTTCATTTGCGAGTGCATGGCGAGCATTATCAACTGCGACAGCCCGGTGGCGTATAGCTGATGGGAAACTACGATGCTGGAACATGTGTTCAAGCTCTTCTATTTCATTCTCATAATCTTTGGAAAGTTTGAGAATAATTCAGGAACACTCCATTTCCGGAGGTAGATGCCGACGATAAGCCTTTTATTCCAGAATAAATACTTACTCACTAAACGACGTTTCCAGAAATATGCCGTATACCCGGGCGATTTTCGTGCCACAAAATCGAAAACGCCGCGAAGTTAAAACCCAACCTCTCTATATTCTATATATAGAGAAAATATTGAGAGTGATTCTGGTGGAGCGACGATCTGAATCCCTGTTAGAAATCAAACTGTGACGTTGTAAAAAAAGTTGTGGGTATTTTGTGGGGCCATAGTGGGCGGAGTCAGGCCAAAATTTCAAGCTTGTTATCTATAACGAGTGAAACAACGTTTCGCCTTCTGTTGCCCACTGTTGCCCACTAAATTTTGTCCGTGTTTTCCACCATGCGACTCCTGCCGGGGGTATTAGTTTTCACCTGTAGTACGGGTGAAACGCAATTCTCCGCAAACTTTTGCGGGGATTTTGCGGGGAGATCACAGAACTGTCACTCTGGCAGACAAAAAGTGTCTCCAATCT
>Ga0233431_1005006_pt1 | contig 13438 bp, 9 predicted proteins | sample SI_118_April2016_FD_179867 | JGI IMG/M metagenome (GOLD analysis project Ga0233431, IMG submission 179867) | Seawater microbial communities from Saanich Inlet, British Columbia, Canada - SI_118_April2016_200_MG | ecosystem: Environmental > Aquatic > Marine > Inlet | place: Canada: British...
CAAACTATTATTTGCCTGCTATAATTCCAGCCAGATGTCAAGGTAGCTCAGCTGGTTAGAGCGCTGGTCTCATAAGCCGGAGGTCGAGGGTTCAAGTCCCTCTCTTGACACCATCTTTAAAGCCTTTGTTTATAAGGTTTACAATCAATTTAAATATTACTATTGTTGTTTAAGGTTTACTAAGGACATACCTTGGGACATACTTTCTAAATATTAACACATACTATTTCAGTTTACATTACAGAAAAGCTAGGCTATCTAGTTTGCCTTACTTTTTGGGGTATCGGCGGCGACTACATTGCTTTAGCAATGGCGGAGTCGGGAGTGGTGGGCTCGAGCTTTAGCGTTGAGTCCGTCCACTCCGTACCGATACCACTACTGATATATCAAATCTCATCAAGTTCTCTTTCTGGCACTCTGCCGAAGAGTGTTTGCCAAGCTTTGGATAAAGCGGTAGAAGAGGAGCAACAGGAATATCAGAATCAACTAGAGGTATCAGCATAACTGCTATACGAATATGAAGCTCTCCTACTAGCTGAAGGTATTTTACCTTAGTGTTTCTGAAGCTGTGAGCTTCATAATAAGCTAATGTAATAATATCTTATACTACTTGGTGAGCTGAGTGTATGAGTATCATTTCTGAAAGAAATAAATAAGGGTGGGAATGAATGGTATAAAAAAGCTTTGTGTTGCTTGGCTGTGGTCTTGCTACTACTTTTATAGGTACGACTGAAAGTTGGAGTAAGTCCATAGGTCAGCATAAGCACAGCTTCTTTTATGGTAGTGAATGGGGTGGGTCATATGGTTTAATTTTGTTTGTATGCAACGATACTTATTATCTGAAAGATAATAATAAGTTCATCGACAAAATATCCATAGCCCCTGCTAGGGAAGAACTGTGAAAACTAACACAACATATAAAGTTAATCTGGTACTCAGTAATGGATATATACCAACTCCGACAGGTTCGCTCCTGCGAGAGATAGATAGAGCATACTGTGCCTGATTTATCATGTGAAGTGTGTGGAAGCTATCGGAATGAGACAAGATATAGTTATAGGTTCATCATCTGCACAAGCAGGTGGTGGAGCTGTAACTATAGCTGGTCGTACAGCTTAGAGACTACAGGCTCTAAGTGTAAGTGAATACCGCAGGTATGAACGATTAAATGAACACTGCAAGTGTGAATGATTAGAACGAACACCGTAGGTGTGAGAGGGATAGAGAAGACTATAAGGCAGAGATAATAGTGTGTAGATGAGATAGAATAACAGCTATCTAGCTGTGAGTACAGGGGATAAAAGAAAGATTTAATATAAAGATGGAATTATTATATATATAGTTGATGGGGGGGTAGGTCTTACTGTTTAGGGCTGTGGAGCTGATAGTAAAGCCTTACAAAAAAATAAAAAAAATCCCCTATAAAATTTCTACTCTTGCTTGAAGATAAGTACAGTGAACCAATATATCAATAAGGGAGCTAAGACAAAGCCTATTATCATTACCTGATATAGTTCTTCTGGAAGTATCTCTTGCACATTGTATAATAGTGCTAGAGAGAAGACTGCTGATAGGTACACTCTTATCTTGGTTGGGTATTTGTTGATGTAGGTTTCTGTTTTATTGTATAAACTCATCATACTTTCACACATACTATAGATACTGCTAGAAAACAGTTAATTTTTCTACTAGCTCTTCACCTGTAACAATACCATTATCTAAGCAAAAGATAATAAAAGTAGTATATGAAAAACCTTGTGAATCAGGATCATCAGACTTTGATAATACAGCATATGTCTCTCCATCAGAGTATGTCTTATTGCCATTAGCCAATTCACTAAGCATATATTCATTTATCTTATTAATTTGATAGTCATTTTTTTTGCTCCATCTTCGAGCTCTTTGAAATAATGCATCTTCTGTCATTTTAAATCCTTTTTTTAGTATAACACAAATACTATTAACTCGTCCACTCATCACTAAGAACCTCAGCTTGTCTCATCACAAGATCAATGGCTTCAACTTGTCGATCAGGTGGATATTTGAATCTTCTAAGTATGATTCGTATCATATTTCTCATCTTGGCTCTTACTGACTCTCGCTTCTGCCAATCAACACTTACACTATTTCTAAGTTTACCTGTAAGTTCGATAGCTATGCTTTTAAGTATCTCATCTGTCATCTCTTTCATAGCTGATTCATTTTCTGCTAGTGCATCATAGAAAGCTAGCTCATCAAAGTTTAATCCTAGCTCTTCTCCATGCTTTGTAGCATCTGCAAAGTCTTTTGCCATCTGGATTAACTCTTCAATTACTTTAGCTGTCTCAATGGCTCTATTATGATATTTACTTAGTGTTGCTTGTAATCTGTCACTAAACTTCTTCTCTAATACAATATTAGTTTTTGTCTTAGCTTTGATATGATCATTTAGTAGCTTCTCTAGTAGTTCAACTGCTAGATTCTTATGCTTCATATTTGCTACATCTTCTAGGAACTCTTCTGATAGTATTCCTATATTTGGCTTCTCTAATCCAACTAATGAAAATATATCTTCAACACCATCTGATACTACTGCATTATCTATTATTTGTTTTATAGCATTATCTGGGTTATCTCGTGATGGTGGTGTAGCTCCTGCTTTTTGAATAATTGCTTTTACTGCTTGGAAGAATGCGATCTCTTCTTTATGCCCTTTTGCATCATCTAGTGTACCACATAAACTATATGCTTTTGTAAGTGCAAGTACTTCATCTAGGTATCGTTTTTTTCCATCATCAAGTCCAAATATATGATTGGCTGCTGGAGCTAATAACATATGAGCTTTAGTTAGAAACTCTGAATAATCAAACCCATGATACATATTTTGAACTATTTCTAATCTCTTTAGCATCTCAGCTAGTGCTTCTGCTACATCTACTGTTCCTGTTCCTTGTCCGCCTGCTCCAGTATATGTTTTAAGTGCTGCTTTTAGTTCATTGGCAATACCAATATAATCAACTACTAATCCACCTTTTTTATCTTTAAATACCCTATTAACTCTTGCTATTGCTTGCATTAGGTTATGAGACTTCATAGGCTTATCAATATACATTGTATGCATTGATGGAGCATCAAATCCTGTAAGCCACATATCCCTTACAATTACTAGCTTTAGTTCATCTTCTGGATCTTTAATTCTTTTCTCTATATCCTTCTTTGTCTGCTTATTGTAGATGTGCTGTTGAAGTTTTGCATCATCGCTAGCACTTCCTGTCATGATAATTTTAATAGCACCTTTTGTTGGATCATCATTGTGCCATTGAGGTCTTAGTGCAACTATTTCATCATAAAGTTCTACTGCAATTTGTCTACTCATAGCAACTATCATACCCTTACCATCTATAGTAGCAACTCTATCTTCAAAGTGTTCTACAAGGTCTTTGGATATCTGTTCTAGCCTAGCTTTTGAGCCAACAAGCTTTTCTAATGCACTCCACTTGCTTTTGAACTTTTCCCTTTTAGCTGTCTCTTCATCCTCTACAAGTTCAACTATATCCGCATCAATCTCTTTGAGTGCATCAGCATCTAGGTCAAGTTTAGCCAATCTGCTTTCATAGTATATAGGAACTGTCGCACCATCTTTAACTGCATCTTCAATATCATATACAGATATATAATCTCCAAATACAGATCTTGTATCCTTATCTTCACTTTCAATAGGTGTACCTGTAAATCCAATAAATGTAGCATTTGGTATCGCATCTCTTAGATGTTGAGCATATCCATATTTGAATTGTCCACTATCTTTATCAAGCATCGCATCAAATCCATACTGGCTTCGATGTGCTTCATCTGCAATAACAACAATGTTGTCTCTATCACTAAGTACTGGGAAGTGGTTCTCTTCTTTTTTTAGGGCAAACTTCTGAATAGTAGTAAAGATAATCCCACCTGATGGCTTACCATTTAAAATATCTCTCAAATCATTAACACTATCAACTTGAACTGGCTCTTGTCCCAGTAGCATCTTAGCACTTGAAAATGTTGCATGTAGCTGACCATCAAGGTCATTTCGATCTGTTACAACTAATAGTGTTGGATTTTTCATAGCTGGTTGCTTTGTAAGTTTACCGGCAAAACAAGCCATAGATATTGATTTACCTGAACCTTGTGTATGCCAAACAACACCACCTCTTCTAGAACCAGATGTAGAGGCTTCAATAACTGAATCTATAGCTTCTCGTACAGCATGGAACTGATGGTATCCTGCAATCTTCTTAATGATATTCTTTCCATCATCTTCAAACAATATAAAGTTCTGTAAATAATCTAAGATATGCTCTTTGTTAAAGAATCCCTTGATAAGTGTATCTAGCTCATACTCAAGTAGTGGCTTGTCCGACTCATCCTTGATTGTTCTCCAGAACATATAACGCTCATCTGTAGCTGTAAGTGAACCTACTCTAGCATTGATACCATCACTAATGATTAGGGCTTCATTGTAAACAAATAAATCCTCTATTTCATCTTTGTATGTCTGAAGCTGATTGTATGCTTTGAAGATATCTGCATTTTCATCTGCTGGATTCTTTAACTCTATTACTGAGATAGGAATACCATTAATAAATACAATAACATCTGGTCTTCTGTTGCCTTTACTACCTTTGATAGTAAACTGATTTACAACTAAGAAATCATTAGCTTGGGCATCGTGGAAATCTATCAGCTTAACAACTTCACCTTTTACTACATCATCACTTTTTACTTCAACTGCTATACCTTGTAGTAGCATCTTATGAAATGCTCTGTTGTTTTGAATCAGTGTTGCATGCTGTGGCTTCTGTAAGATATGAATTGCTTCATCTATAGCTGAAGATGGAAGTGTTGGGTTTAGTTTAGTCAGTGCTGCTTTAAGTCTATGAGGAAGTAAAACTTCTTGATAATTGTCCCGTTGAGGATCATCACTATCTGGTGCTATATCATATCCTAGAATGTAATCATATCCTAGATCTTTGAACCAGTCTATTGCTATTTGTTCTACTTGGTCTTCGTTAATCATTATACTTCCCTTATTTTATAATCATCATCATATTCATATGTTTTTATAGTTGCTCTGTTTAGATGATATACAAGTCCTTTACCATATTTGTTTTGCTCATCACCAATAAATCCAGCACTACCATTTACTTGATTATTATCATGAAATACATCTATCATCATGATAGCTTGTTCATTATTTATAGATTCCATATATGGCAGATATTCTGCAAGACTATTTCCTTTTGCAAAACTTCTACATTTTCTCATTAATTCAATATAAATATCTATCATTTTTTCATGTTTCATTAAAGCTTTTATTATACCATCTGTAGCATTATCCCATGTTGCTGTTACTGCTTGATACCTACCAATAAATCCATAAGGGTCTGTTCCCATTCTTACTGCAATTACTTGTTTCTTTCTTCCTAATGCAAAACCTATCTCTTGATCTGTCCAGCTACTATCTTGAAATCCTTCTGTTAATAATGCAACAAGTACATCCATAGTATATAAAGCATTTTCTATTTCTTCTTGCCATTCTCTAGTAGGCTCTATATCATTATGTGCAACAAAAGATTCTATACCATAGGCAGCTAACTCTTCTTGAACTTTTGCAGTTTTTACTTTGTGTTCTGCTTTGTGGCTTAAAAAGATACGGAAACTACCATTATTCCAAATTCTTTCATTTATTACAGATTCTTCTGCGGTAGGAAGTTCTGTATCTAAATTACTATGAGATTCATTTCCTTTTATCCTATTTATATACTCTATAGCTAAATCATTATCCCAAGGTGCAACTTCTCTATTAAGATTTGCATTTTCAAGTAATGCTTCTAAAATAGGAGCTACTATTTCATCACTTTCTTTTTCCCATAGTCCCCTAAGTCTTTTGGCTTTTGATGTACCATACTTTTCATATAATTCACTACCTATGTCTAATTCAAAATCATTCATAAACTCTCGTAAACTAGGATGTGAAAAATCTAATAAACCACCATCTTCCATTTCAAATAGTTTCTCAAATAGTTGTTTTTCATTAAACTTTAAACTTGACATTAAATATCCAATTCTAACTCTGATACATCTATTTCTCCAGATAAAAGGTTAGGTAGAAGTGTATCTCTTGTAGAGCTAAGAACCTTATTTGTTTCTAAATTAGTGTCAATCATAACTCGATATTTTGATAATAGTTCAGTAGCAACTTGCTGTACATTTAGATCAGAAACAATAATTTGCATCTGATCTAATTCTTTATTCTTTAATGATGTTTGTCCTGTTGTTCCAATTCCCAATCCTATCAACTTGCTTTCTATACTCATAAAGTATTGTCCTAATATAAAAGATGAAACTTCATTTTCATTTGCTCTAATTATTGTAATGCAACTATGTATAATTGCTTCATCTTTTACTATAGATTTCTGAGATACTCTACCAAGAGTACCAACTCCCATAGAATTAATTAAAATGTCATTTGATTTGTGATAGACGTCTAGTGGAACTTTTTTCAGTATTGGATTATGATATTGTATTGCTTCATCTATAACATTATGATTTCGCACACATCGTTGATTTATTACTTTAATACCAGTATCTGAGTATTTAGGTGAAAAACCTCTTTTATTTACAAGTACAATATCACTTAAGAATTTAACACTCCACCCCTTAGGAATCATCCCAAGCTCACTATCTTCAAACTCACTAGGAAATAACTCCAACACATCTTTAGCTATCCCAAGTTCTTTAGCAGCCAATTCAAGCTCTTCATCACTACTACAGTTAGCTTTTGCATGTACTGGATCAAAATCTACAAACCATGACTTAAATAGTGCCTGAGCCATCTCTTCTAGTGTTTGATTCATCTTACGGTTTAGTTCTATTTTATCATCTAGTGTTGAGAGGATATGAGCTATTTTCTTTTGAGTTGGCAGAGATGGTAATTGAACTTCAACCTGTTTAAATGTATCTTTTGTAATAGTATCAAATACAGCCCCATGTGTAATCTGCTGTAAATCACGAACTTTCTTTTTAACAAGATAATACAAAAAGTCATTTATTGTGTATTCTATTTTGGCATCCAACCCATAACATGATTGATTAAAAGCCATTGACTTATCCAATTGAGCTAATGCACCAACCGTACCTCTGGCTGATATGATTAGTTGACCAGCATTTAATAATTTTGTACTACTTTTTTGTAATCCTAAGTCTGTAATAGTCTCTTTTGTTTCAGATACATGTTTATTTCCTGTATTAAAATCTACAACAGATAGCCATGGTATTTTACCATTCCAATATTCAGGAATAACTCTTTTGGGTGTACCTCCACCAATAATATTAACAATATCATCTAAAGTATAATTATTCCACTCAGACTGCATACCCAAGTCCCATCAAATTCTTCTTAATATCTCTCTCCAATTTAGCCGACTCCTCAAACTGCTCACCCAGAGTAGCTGTAAGTATTGCCATCTTCTCACCAAATGGAATACCATCATCTTCTTCTTCAGCAACTCCAACATATCGCCCAGGTGTCAAGATATAATCCTGCTTTTCCATATCTTCAGTAGTAGCTGAGTAATACTCACCCAATACATCTTCATATCCAGAACCACTTTTAAATGATTGAAATACAGCTGCAACACCTTTGATATCATCTTCACTAAATGCTCGTTGTTTACGATCTATCATATATCCAACTTCTCGTGCATCTACAAATAGAGTTTTACCTTTTTGTGCTTTGTTACGATTCAGTATCCATATACAAGCTGGTATTGTTGTATTAGCAAATAAGTTTGATGGTAGAGCAACAATTGATTCTACTAAATCTGCTTTAATTAGAGTTTGTCTAATATCTCCCTCACCTGATGTAGTAGTACTTAAAGAACCATTTGCAAGTACAAGTCCAACAACTCCATTTGGGCTAGTATGATGTAACATATGCTGAATCCAAGCATAGTTACCATTACCTTTTGATGGTGTTCCATATTTCCATCTAGCATCACCTTCTAAACTTCCATCCCACCATTCATCTTGATTGAATGGAGGATTTGCTAGTACGAAGTCTGCTCTTAAATCTGGATGCTGATCTTTAGTAAATGTATCCCCTGGCTCTTTTCCAAAGTTGAAATCAATACCACGAATTGCCATATTCATAGCTGCCAATCTCCAAGTAGTTGGATTTGATTCTTGACCATATACAGATATATCTCCAATCTTCCCGCTATGTTCTTCTATGAACTTTTCACTTGAGATAAAGAAACCACCACTTCCCATAGCTGGATCATAGATACGACCTTTGTATGGCTCTAGCATCTCAATGATTAAGTTTACTATTGACTTTGGTGTGTAGAATTGACCACCTTTCTTACCCTCTGCTGCTGCAAATTGACCTAGGAAGTATTCATACACATGACCTAAAATATCTTTTGCTTTTAGTGACTCATGAGCAAATGGGATTGTAGCTATTAGATCCAGTAGGTCTGCTAGCTTTGATTGCTCTATTTGTAGTTGGGCATAGTTTTTGTTTAAGATTCTCTTTAACTTTGGATTCTCTTTTTCTATTAGTTCCATTGTGTCATCAAGAAGTTTACCTGCACCTTTGAACTCTCCACCTAATGGAAGTGGTGAACCCATTGATAATCTGATGTTATCTTGGATGTACTGCCATCTTGCACCTGCTGGTACCCAGAATACATTCTTTTCAGTGTAGTAATCTCTTGTCTCAAGCTCTTCTTCTAGGAACTCATCATCTATATCATCACCTAAATAGTAATCATTTTCTGGATCTTTAAACGATGTTAGTAGCTCTTGTCTTCTTGTCTCAAAGCTATCTGATACATACTTTACAAATACCATACCTAATACTACATGCTTATACACTGCTGCATCTAATGATGGTAATAGTTTGTTTGCTGATGTCCATAGTTTCTTTTCTAGGTCTTGTAGGAATTGCTGTTCTGTCATTGGTGAGAATCCTTTTGTTTATATGGTAGATATTTTAGCTGAGTTTTGCTTTGGATTATTTCTTTTCTTATTGAAGTCACCTTATAGTCAAACATATGCAAAATCAACTAGGTGAATAATTAATTTTATTGAAACAACATTTAGTGAATTTGTGTGCTGTTCTTCTACATGCTACTAATCATATTTTATGAAGTGTAAAAAAGAGAAAATTTGCTCGTAAAATTTACGAATATGTTGTCTATTAATCACACTTGGCAGCATTATATAACCAGTCTGAAACTATATAATAAAGTATGAAAAGAAAGGGGACTAGCTATCTCCTAATCAAATCTTTTTGTGCACAAAATAACTTTTCTAAATAAACATAAAAGGATTTGCAATGGCAAATACAATGACGAATTTAGAAGAAAAGAGATGGGTTAATCCAAAGGAGCTTGAAGAGCTTTATGGATTTAGTAGAAGTTGGCAAGCAAAAGCTCGCATGGAAGGTAGTGGATCTACACTGCCATTTAGTAAAGTTGGTTCATATATCAGATATGACACCTTATTGATTTCAGCTTGGCTGGAAGAGCATGCGGTTAGATAGTATGGAAAATATATTTACTAGCCGTAAGGTGCAGAAGAATAACTATAGTGGCAAAACTGGTGTTTTTTGGAACCCAGTTAGCCATAAGTGGATTTCTAGAATTAAGTTTAGTGGGAAAGATAGACATATAGGAACTTACAAGAATTTTGAGGATGCAGTGGAAGCAAGGGAAATTGCTGAGACTGCTTGTAATATACTTAAAAATTTGGGTGCTTCAGATATGATTGTGAATAGGTCAAAAACTGAACTAATAAGTATTACAGGTATTATATCTAAATTTGATGGTGTAAGTGTAGAAATTAATATTAAAGAGTCAGAAGATGGCTCTTGATACATATATAACAGTATTTAGAAATACTAATGGTAAACTGAATAAACATATTAAAGCAGATGGGAGTAAAATCTCAAATGCTTTGCTTTATGAGGGTCAGTATCAAGTTATTGAAATAGATAGCTTGAGCCACTTAGGAGATATATTTAAAGAATTAGATCCAACAGATGCTATAGGTCTTGGTATTCCCAATGATGGAACTACCTCAGGTAATATAGTAACTGCTAGTAATATTAATGATGGTGCTATTGCTAGAAGTAAGCAGTACTTTGGTTGGAATGAGCAAACACAGATACTATTGTTTGATTATGATTTCTTTAGAGAGATGAATGCTGGAATGAAAGTTGAAACACCAGAGCAGTATCGAAAACTTCTCATACAGCTTGATGATAGATTAGCTGATGTTGAGATGCTGATTGTACCATCGTCTTCGGCTGGTATATATGATGAAGCTACTGGTGATGTAGTGCTCGATAGTAAGGGGATGCATTGTTATATAGTAGTAAATAATGTGTCAAATATAGATGTATGGGTGAATAATCTATTTACTAAAGCATGGGAACTTGAGCTTGCATGTATTAAGTTTTCTAAGGATGGGAAGCAGTTATCTCGAACTATATTTGATACTGCTGTATTTAGTCCTGAGAGGCTTGTATTTGAGGCACCTGCTACACTTGATGCTGGTTTAGTTCAAAGGGCTACTGAAAGACATTATGTTGATGGTGGTGTTTTGGATTTGAGTGATGAAGTGTTAACAGCTACTACTGATAAAGAGGTGGAAGCATTTAAGAATACTAAAGTAAAATCCAGTGAGATACAGGCTGATTATATTACAAGTAAAGTAACTCAGATGGTTGCTGATGGTGTTGATGAAGATGAAGCAATTAAGCTTATTAAGTCTAGGTGTGAGGATGGATTAATTGAAAGAGATGATGTAATAGTACTAAAAGATGGTTCAGAAGTAGTTGCTAAAGATTTGACAGCTGAGCATGATGGGAAGTATTGTATTGACCCTATTGAACCTGATAAAGCACCCTCAATAGTTAATGTAGATAGAAATGGTACTGCAATGATTTACAGTTTCTTGCATGGTGGTAGAAAATTCTATATCAAAGCTGAAGAATTTGTACATAAAGACTTACCTGTGGTTCTTGAACCTGTTGACCCAAATATGTACTATGAAAAGTTCTCTTTGAAATGGTTAAAATATGGAAATGTAGTAACGCCACATCTTCAAGAGACTTGGAAGCTGAACTGTATAGCAATGAATAATGCTTGTAGTAGTGAAAGTCATATAAAGTATGTGGTACCTGCTGCTACTGGTTCAGGTAAAACTGAGGGTATCATCACATATTGTACGCTGTTGCCTACTGAGATTAGAGTACTTATAACTACAAATCTAACTGCTGAAGCTGACAGAATTGCATCAGCTATTAATGAAGAAGCTGGAATAGATATAGCTGTAGCATCTCATAGTAAAACTGAAATACCAATGGAAGTTGCTGCTGGATTTCAGATAGTGGTAGTATCTCATGAATTTTATAGAAGAAACTATAAAGGCAGTGAGAAATGGGATATGTTAGCAGCTGGTAGAGATTTGATTTTGATTGATGAGGCTTTAGATACGATGAAAGAGGTATCTGTCTCAGCTCAAGAGATACAAACTGCTATTAGGGTTGTTAGTGAAATTTTATCTTGGAAAAGATATAAAAACAATCAAAAGCTAAAGAGTGAACTTTCATTGCTTGTATCTGAATATGATAACTTAGTTGGCACTCATGAAGATATAGGCAGAGGTACTAGGCTTATTAATTCTCAAAGTGCAGATGAAGTGACACTGGGAATGATAGATGGGTTAAATATCCCTGATAATATGAAGCAGATGAAAGCCTCAGAGTTATTGGCTCAAAAGTATCAGACAATAAAACAAGTACTAATTCATGATGAGGATATCAGATATACCAAAATATTAACCACTGTAAATAGTGTATCAAATGACTGGAAGATTCAGAAGAATATACTGAGTACATTAACAAATCTAGAAGAGTTTACAGGTGGTCAGCTTTATGTGACAGCAAATCAAGGTCAATACTCTTACAATAAGGTTATAGATACTGTACCTGTACATAGTGTAGTTTGTTTTGATGCAACTGCTGATGTAAATAAAATATATGACTTACGAGCTAAGCATCATAATGATTTATTGAAGGTTAGAAGAGTGGAATCTGTTCGAGACTATTCAACTGTAAATCTCTATACAGCCATAATGAAAACTGGCAAGTCTGCTATTGATTCAGATTATGTTGAAAATGTGATGGCAAATGTAGAGTTTGGTAAAAAAACACTGATTATTACACATAAAGGCAATGAGAGTTTGTTTATGACATTAGCACAATCACTTCATCCTGATAAGTGTATAGATGTAGCTCATTGGGGTGCATTAACTGGACTAAATGATTGGCAAGAATTTGATACTTGTGTAGTAGTTGGATTGAATCACAAACCAACATTTTATGCTCAAAATAGAGCTATAGTTTCAACTGACGAAGGGACAGCTTTCGGAGAGACTCAACAGTACTTGCATGGTTCAATAAAAATTACAAACCTTGTAGCTGAGATTGTGCAAGCAATTAATCGTATTAGAGTTAGAAAGATAGTAGATATTGATGGAAGATGTAAGGGAGCTAATATATATTTAACTTTGCCCGTTGTGGATAATGAACAGTATAAGAACCTGATTGAATCTCAAATGATTGGAATTAATATGCTTGAATGGGAGTTACCAAAGAGTATCAGTGAAGCTGAGGTTAAGCAAGGATTTCTTCCTGCTATTATCTCTTATCTTGAGAGTAATTTGAGTGGTGCTGATGAGGTATCAATTAATGAACCTCGTGATGTACTTGATATACAAAAAGATAGCTATAGGAAGATAATCAGCAAGGCAAGTTTTGAACAGAGATTGAATGACTTGAGATTTGAAATAGTGCTAAAGACTGAGCTTGACAAATTTGGTCGAGAGCGAAAGAGACCTAGTAAATATATAAGAAGAATTAGGTAATTGCAAAAACGGGTAGCCCCTATAAAGAGTTTTTTTACTTATATATGGGGTGCCTGAAAATGCAAGAGTAATTAAAGTGAGGAGATTATGATGAGTTATAATTGGTATGATGAAGATGAAATATACAAAACTAGACCTTGGTGGTGGGACAACTTACAAAAAGCCCATGAATCTATACGAAGAAAATCAAACATAAAAAAGAATCAAGAGTCGCAAGAGTTTTTTGATAGATTTGGAGGGCAGGAGCAGATGCTTAAAGATCCACAACCGTATCTAGATTGGTTAGAAGAGAGAAGAGATGGTATCAGACCTGTAGGGAGACCCAAGATGTTAGCTGAGGATAAGAAAGCAAAGAAGATGAAGCGAAGTGATGAGATGAAGAAGTTACTGGTTGATAATGGAATAGCTGTAGATGAAGGTGGTAATTTGGTAGGTTTTGGGGGATGGAAGTTTATGGCGAATGGCAGGCTGAAACACAAGG
>Ga0233431_1005007_pt1 | contig 13430 bp, 12 predicted proteins | sample SI_118_April2016_FD_179867 | JGI IMG/M metagenome (GOLD analysis project Ga0233431, IMG submission 179867) | Seawater microbial communities from Saanich Inlet, British Columbia, Canada - SI_118_April2016_200_MG | ecosystem: Environmental > Aquatic > Marine > Inlet | place: Canada: British...
TTTAGCGGCTTGTTGATCTTTTACTTCCGAAAAATCAAATAAATCCAATTCTTCTGGCTCTGTTATAAAGGACTCTTTTTGAATCTCCGGTAAGTTTTTAACAAAGGTATAATGGTCAAGTACCTGTTGAATATCTTTAGCGCCTAAAACCATCTTCTCTATGGATGGCCTGAGTCCAAGACCAAAAATACCCCTCTGGGGGTAAATCAATACTGTCGCCTTTGGGGGCGGAGAACGACGCTTCAATTTATATTACACAGAAAACCGCTCATTTTTTAGGAGGTAAGCTAATACGATACCAGTTAAAAACCCGATGCCTAAATTGGCGGCGAAAGTTATTCCTAAAACAATTAAAGCTACAAAAAGGAATGATGAAATCTGACCGCCTGAAAGGCGGTGGTTTTAACCTTATTTGGGACTAATAAAAAACAAAAACCTGTCCCCAAAGGAGGCGGTATGGAATCATCTAAGAGGGGGTTTAGACTTTGGGCAGAAGTAGTTGAGTGAGTGCTTGGGGTGATGAGAATTGGCCAATGTGAATAAACCTATTTAACTTCCTGTTCAAATGGCAACATAAAACTAAACGTCGCTCCACCTTCGGGATTATTTTCAGCCCAGATTTTTCCCTTGTGAGCTTCGATTATCTCTTTACAAATTGCCAATCCTAATCCAGTTCCGCCAGCCCCTGTTTTTGTTTTGCTGCTTTGAATGAATTTATAAAATACTGTAATTAATTCAGCTTCAGGAATTCCGATTCCTTGATCAGAGACACGAATATAAAGAGCGGGAACTGGCGCTTCATCTTGTGATTGCTTGATTGAAATATAGATTTTCTTACCTTTTGGAGTGAATTTAATAGCATTGGATAATAAATTATAAACAACTTGCCTTATTTTATACTCATCACAAACAATTTCAGTTGAAACCATCATCTCTGAAATTTCTAAGGTAACTCCTTTTTTATTTTTTACCGAATCAAATTCTTTTATCAGACTGTTTATAAGGTATTTAAAATTAACATTCTGGAATTTATATGCCATCTTGCCCGAATCAAGATTTGAAAGATCTAAAATATTATCCAGCAGTGACATTAATTGTTTGCCGACAGCTCCTATTTTTAAAAAATAATGTAAGAGTTTTTCTGAGTTTACTTTATCAAATTTAGAGACACCCAATTGTGAAAAACTAAGAATCTGATGCATAGGCGTTCGTATTTCGTGGGACATATTGGATAAGAACTCACTTTTAGCCTTGTTAGCCAATTCGGCTTCATTTTTGGCTTTGATCAAGTCATTTTCCAACTGTTTACGATCGGAAATATCATCATTAACAGCGACATAATTTATGATTTTACTAGAGGTATCCAAGATCGGTGAGATAGTTGTGTACTCCCAGTAAAGTTCATTATTTTTTTTCTTATTAACTATTTCACCTCGCCAAGTGTTACCATTCGAAATGACACCCCACATATCTTTATAAAATTCAGGAGGATGCTGATTGGATTTTAAAATACGCGGATTTTTCCCGATAACCTCTTCCTTTGAATAACCCGTAATAATTGAAAATGAAGGATTAACATATTCAATATTTCCTTTAAAGTCAGTGATAATAATGACACTGCCGCTGTGTTCCGCAGCCTGATAGTGCTTCCGCAATTCCGCTGTTCGTTCTTCAATTTTTTTCTCAAGTTCGTTATGAGCTTTTTTTAAGGCCTCCTCTGCTGCTTCTCGTTTCCTATCCAAATCTGCAACATACAAGGCTATACTAAGAACAACTTTTAAATCCAGTTCCTGGTATGGCTTAATCAGGTACCCATAAGGATGAGTCAATTTGGCTTTTTCTAAATATTTTTCATCTGTATATGCTGTCGCAAACACAACAGGAATATTAAAACGAGTATGGATGATATCAGCAGCTTTTATCCCATCTATCTTATCTTTGATCTGTATATCCATCAGAATTAGATCTGGTTTATCCGCTTCTGCTTTTTTAATTGCTTTTTCTCCGGTATCGACAATCGATGTCACTTCATATCCTAAACTCTGTATCTGATTTTTAACTTCCATTGCAATAATGGGTTCGTCTTCGACAATGAGAATTCTGGCTTTTTCCATGACTAAGGCTCTATATTGAATTTTATTGTGAATTCTATACCGTTTTTGTTTTCCATTTCTATTGATCCATCGAGTTGGTTTTCAACTATTGTGCGAACCAATTTCAAACCAAGGCTGTTTTGGTTGGTTTAGCTTTTGTTGACTTTTTGGTTTTGCTTGTTTTGGATACGGTTTGTGTTTTTTTTTCAGCCATTGATACTTTCTCCTTTACATCGCAAATACTTGGTAGTTGAAATAGAAGTGCGTTTAATACGTATTTGATTGAAAAATAAAATAATATTCCTCACAGAGTATCAAACATAATCTAAAAATCCTAGCTTAAAAAATAGATATTGAAAAATACTTCCGCCCATATCCCAGCCCTAAATAGGTCATTGCTGATTCTTCGCTGGCGGCGGCAACTGCATTAAGATTAGTCGTTGCCTGATTCATGGCCGACGCTACAGAGTTCGTATTCGCATTCATTTTTTCAGCGGTTAAGTTAGTGCTGGAGGATACCTAACTCAAAACAGCCATAGTAATGAAAATAATCGGTGTCAGATTGACAAAGAGCAAACGTTTGCGTATTTTTAATGAGAAGTCATTAAACAATTCATATTCATGAGCAAACATGGATGTTCTAAAGTTTGTATTATCAGCGAATCAATTGATTCTGGCCATTTGCAAATGATTTGAATCTCAAACAAGCATCATGACAACAACCATCAAAGATATCGCAAAATCCGCGGGAATATCCTACTCAGCAGTGTCTAGGGCTCTAAACGGATTAAAAGGTGTCAGTGAAGAAACACGACAAAGAGTCAAACAGATTGCAGAAGAAATGGAATACACGCCCAATGCGGTGGCTCGGGGATTGGTTCAAAAACAAACGGGAACCCTGGGATTGATTATTCCCGATATCACCAATCCCTTTTATCCTGAACTGGCTCGAGGGGTTGAAGAGCGAGCTAGTTTGGCCGGATATAATACCTTCCTATGTAATACCAATTATGACTTAGCAAAGGAAGAATCCTATTTGCACAACTTGCTCGAAAAACGCGTTGATGGCATTATTCTGGCTCCTGTTTCCAGCCAGACAAACTTCTTGGAACAGCGCAAACAGATGCCCATTCCCTGCGTTTATTTGGGGAATGCCCCTGAGAACACACCTTACAGTTTTGTTATCACAGACAACATCAGGGGGGGGTATTTGGCTACTCGGACCTTAATCGAAAGGGGATCGGTAAGTATTGGTTTTATCAGTGGTAGTGATGAAGAGTCATCTGTTGGCGCTCGGTTTACAGGTTTTGAAGAAGCCATGAGTCGATATTCACTTGAAATTAAAGAAAAATATATTCGTCGGGAGAATTGGAAGCTGAAAAGTGGTTATGAAATTATCAAACAGATGATTGATTCCGGCGATTATCCGGAGGCGGTGATTGCTGGCAATGATATTTTGGCCATGGGTATTCTTCAAGGGATCAAAGAAAAAGGTCTTCGGATTCCAGAAGATATCGCCGTGATTGGATTTGATGATATTCCAAGTGCCTCCTGGCCTGAAATTAATTTATCGACGGTCAGACAACCCAAAATACGGATGGGTGAATCGGCCGTCGAAATATTGATAGAGCGTTTTCAATTGAGTTCTAAAAAAGCGAAAAGTTTAAAACCACCTAAAATTATACTTGATCCGGAACTGATCTTAAGAGGAACGTGTTAACAGCAATGGAGAATAATTATGAGGTTTTTTCCTGAGAACAGAAAAATTGATTTTGTGGCGCAAGGTCGAGCAGGTATCGATTTATATACAGCGGAAAAAAACACTGATTTTAATGAAACGCTTTCTTTTAATAAATTTGTCGGAGGGTCGCCGGGTAATATTACCGCAATGTTGGCTACGCTCGGAAGAAAAACCGGGCTACTAACCAAAGTATCTGATGATTTGATCGGGCGTTATGTGATATCGTACTTTGAATCCATCGGCACGGATATAAGTCAAATCACCAAAGATACCACAGGTGGCCGTACCAGTCTGGCGATTACTGAAATGAAGCCTGATAACTGCGGTGTCATTATTTATCGAAATAATGCCGCTGATCAACGACTCAAACCGGAAGAGATCAATGAAGACTATATCGCAAATGCTGCCGGACTTATTGTTTCCGGATTTGCCTTGTCGGAAAGCCCAGGCAGAGAAGCCGCTCTGACTTCTATTGAATATGCCCGACGCGCCGGAACTAAAATTATTTTGGATATTGACTATCGCCCATACTCCTGGTTGTCGTCATTCGACGCAGCGCTTTATATGGGATTGGCGGCGGAGAAAGCAGATATTTTGGTCGGAAATGATGAAGAGTTCGAAGTACTGAACAAACTGATGTATCCTGGGGCTGCCAAAAATGGACAAGCAGCGGTGACGCCTTGGCTGGAAAAGGGATGTGAATTAATTATTTACAAACAGGGTGGTGGTAAGGGCGCCATGGCGTTTGAGCAAAATGGAAAAATCCATGAAGGTCGGCTTTACCATACTGAAGTTCAAAAACCCTTTGGCGCTGGAGATGCTTTTTTAGGAACCACCCTCCATTTTCTGATGAAAAACGGCGATATCGCCAATGCGATTGATAAAGGCGCCGCCGCAGCCAGTATCGTTATTTCCCGAGAAGCTTGCAGTGCTTCTTCACCAACTGAGCAAGAACTGGAAGATTTTATTAAAAATTATCACCACTAACGGAGATTATCATGCCTGAACATATTATTCCTTACGATAACTTTAACCAACCCATTATTAAGGTTGGCAACTCAAGAGTGCCTCGGTGCTATTTTAATGTTGTGACCTTGGACAAAGGTCAAAGTTATCATCACCATTTGAGCGAATTCGAGTCCGTTTGCGTTGGTGCATCCGGTACTTTTGATATTGATGTTGACGGTAGGCGTTTTGAGAATGTTGGGGAACGGAATCATATCTTTGAAGGAAAACCAGATTCTGTTTATATCCCTCTAGATTGCCAAGCACAGTTGACCGGTGTTTCCGAAAAGGCGGTTATATTTATTGCCGGTGGCCGCTACGAACACAAAGGGGAACCTTTCCGAGTTACACCCAACGATATCGACAAGGTACAATATGGGTCCGATGATACCAAAACCCATCGGAAAATCTATCATGTGTTGGGGCAAAAAACCAAGGATCGATCAGGGAGGCTTTATGTCAGTGAGTTATTTACAGTAGGCGCTGGGGGATGGTCTGGTTTTCCGCCTCATAAACATGATGAAGATATCGAGAGTGTGGAGACGGCTTTTGAGGAAGTTTACCACTTTGCTTTTAATCCTCAAAATGGGTTTGGGGCACAATTTGCTTATGTTCATGATGATGATCTGGGTCCGGTTCATCATGTGAAGACAGGAAGTACCATTTTACTGGAACGAGGATTTCATCCGGTTTGTGTTGCGCCCGGCTATGAAATGTATTATTTCACAATCCTTGTTGGTAAAACGCAGCAATCACTCTTGCAAAACTTTGAAAAAGCCCATGAATACCAAGTAGAAACGATTCCTGGAATTAAGGATATGGTTTCCAAATTCAAATAAGGGGCTTCTAAAAATGTTGGTGAACTTAAATGCCATTTTGCCAAAAGCATCCAAAGCCAATTATATTGTCCCCGGATTTAATATTTTTGGAATGGATGAGGCGTGGCAAGTGGTGCGTGCTGCTGAAGAAGAATGTAGTCCGATAATATTGATGGTCAATAAAGATATGGTCAAGGCATACCCCATCGAGCTACTCGGAGGCATGTTAAAAGCGGTAGCGAGGGAATCCCACTATCCCGTTTGCGTCCACCTGGACCATACTTACGAAGAATCTATCATCTACCGTGCCATGGATTCAGGATTTAGCTCTGTCATGTTTGACGGTTCTCAATTACCCATTGAGGAAAACATTGCCAGATCGAAAGCAGTGGCTGAGGTTGCACACTCGAAAGGCATTACTCTGGAAGGAGAAATTGGTTCTGTCCCATATCCGGATGAAAAGGGAATTAAGGATGAAAAGACCATACCGGAGCAAGCACTCGAATTTGCAACCAAGAGTGGTGTTGATGCAATGGCGGTTTCCATAGGGAATGTTCACAAATTAAAACGACCGGAATCCGTTATTGATCAGGAATTGTTAAGACGAATTGAGCTTATTTCCCCTGTCCCTTTAGTGCTACATGGTACATCAGGAATTTCGACCGAAGATATGAAAGTGCTTGTTAACAGCAAAGTAGCAAAATGTAATATTGGAACTATTCTTCGGCAAGCCTGGGGCCATAATTTAAGGAAAGAGTTTTTAAACCAAAATGGCGCATTTGACCGACTAACGCTAACTAAAAGACCATTAGAAATGCTTCATCAGGTAGTCGTCGATAAAATTTGCGAACTCGGATCAGGCAAAAAAATATAAATATTGCCTGAACGAAAAGTAGGTAATTTGGGGACATGTACAAATTTTAGCAATAACTTAAACAGTTAAATACCCAATAGTTACGTGTACCCCAATTACCGGCTTGATATCCAATAATGGCATTTTCGTTCAAACACTAAATACTGCCTCAACTGATGAAATTCAGATAAGGCAGCCCATCCTTTTAAAGATAAGACTCAATCTTTTTTCTCATTTCTAACGAAACATCCCATAAGTCTCGTTCCCATAATTGATGATTCAGAAACTCACCCGAAACGAATCCATCAAATCCTGTTGTTTTTATAGCGTTCATCCAATCTCCAACCGGAAGATTCCCCTCTCCTGGCAGGCAGCCTCTGAGTTCGCGCTCGTCCGGCCATGGTTGACCGATCTCCGGTCGTAAACCATCACACAAATGAACACCGTATATTAAAGTTGAGTCCAATTGACTGATGTCGTCGACAGTTGCTCCACGGCTGGCCCAGAAGTGCCAGAAATCAATCACCAAACCCACATTGTTTCTTTTGGTTTGTTTGATTAACTCCAGACATTGATCCAGCGTGTGAATCGGTGTCCAGGCAGCCCCTTCTATCTGAAACCGTATGCCCTTTTTTAACCCGATATCAGCGATAATCTGCAAATTTTCAGCAGTCAAGCCGATCACTTCTTCAATGGGTCTGCCTTCCAACTCGGAAAATGCATTTACCTGAATTGTTGGTGCACCAATGACAGATGCCACCTCACATAAACGTTCGGTTAATTCGAATAATTGCTTTTTTTCTTGCGGGAGCTGAGTTTCAATGCCTCCAATGATATCGATGGCGGCAGGTTCTATATTTTTTTCAACCAGGTACTTTTTTAGCTGCTCCGCTGTCAAACCCGAATCCAAACATCGGATTAATTTGTCTGTGTGTAGTTCTATCGCTTGATATCCACATTCCTGGGCAATTCTGATGTCCGTTAGAATATTTGAATACAAAGTCACTTGGCCATGTAAGGTAACTTTCATTATTTATTCTCCCTTATATAGAAAACGCTTGACGCCATTTGCTTTAGAGTTGATCTAAGGATTGGATTACAATCCGGTATGCTCTTGAATATATTTTCGAGCCATTTTTGCGTAAGTTAATGGGTGAGCTTTTGCTGGATCTTGCTCGGCTTCCACCACCATCCATCCTTCATAATTATTGTCCTTTAGTACTTCAAATATTGCCGGAAAATCCAGAACGCCATCTCCGGGAACGCTAAATACACCGGAACCCACTGCGTTCATAAAACTCATATCATTTTCCTTACAGCGTTCTCGCTGACCTGCTCGAACATCTTTCAGATGAACGTGCTTAATTCGGCTGATGTATTTTTTAACGGCTTCAAGGGGGTCTTCAAAAGTAAAATAAAAATGTCCTGAGTCATAATTTAAGGAGACGAAATCAGGGTTCGTTTCATTCAAAAAACGATCAGTTTCATCCATGGTTTGGACGCCGGTTCCCATATGGTGGTGATAACAAAGTTGGATACCGAACTCTTCTTTGGAAATCTTACCCAGTTCATTCATCCCTTCGGTGACACGTTTCCATTCATCATCTGTAAAAATCGCTTTTTTACTCCAAACCGGTGCATGGATATCGCCCTGGGGAGAGTGCCCTTGTTCCCCCCCACCAACCACTGTGGCACCCATGGCTTTTAAGAAAGTACAATGATTGATAAATGATTCTTTATTTTCTTCAAATGATCGCGTAGCAAGGTAAGGGCTCCACCAGGCATTACAAACTTGTAGACCCCGTAATTCCAGCGCGGGTCGCAATTCCTCTGGGTTTTTGGGAAATTTGGTACCTACTTCGCATCCGGTAAAGCCGGCTAAAGCCATTTCACTGATACATTGCTCGAAGGGAATATGCCCTCCGAGTTCCGGGATATCATCATTGGTCCAGGTTAAGGGTGCGATCCCCAATTTAACTTTACTTGAATCAAACATAATTACTCCTTAATTAGTATTGTTTCGCCTTGGCGGCATTTATTTTCATATCTTTCCAAGCTTCCACCACTGCCGGTTTCTCCGATACCTCTGGTGTGCCGACGCGCCACCAGGTACTATAAGAATCAGTCATTGATTTTCTCACGGTTTTACAATCGATCAAGGTTGATTGGCTACTCGATTGAGCGGCTTTACCTGCTTGAATGAACTCATCACTGTTTTCTGCTCGCCAGGACGCAAATCCAAGTCCCTTGGCAGTCATCGCGTAATCGGCGGGAATGTAATTCCCATCCAATAATCCGCTTTCTTGATTTCTAAATCTGAATTCACATCCAAAATGAGGAATCCCTTGGGAGGCTTGAAGATTATCAATACAATGGAACCCATTGTTGTCAATTAAGATAATATTGATTTTTAACCCTTCTTGAATGCTGGTAAACATTTCCGAATTAAGCATTAAATAAGCACCATCGCCCAATAAACAATAAACTTCACGATCCGGTTCCGCAATTTTTGCTCCAAGAGCCCCGGCTATTTCGTATCCCATACATGAAAAACCGTATTCCATATGATAGCAATCAGGTGTTCGGGTACGCCATAGTCTCTCCAGATCAGATGGCAACGAACCCGATGCACCAACCATAATTGCATTTTCAGGGATCAAAGTCTCGTTTAAGAGGCCGATCACTTTGGTTTGAGTAAACCCTTCCTGGCTATCATCAGTATTGTAATAGCGATCATTTTCAATTTTCCATTCTTTATAAAGCTCGGTTGGTCGTTGCTTCCATTCAGATTCATAAGATTTTGAGGCCAGCTTGGCCTGAATGGCACTCAGCCCTTCCCTGGCATCACATAGAAAAGGAGTTCCATTCATTTTGTAAGCATCAAAATTATTAACATTCAAACTGACCAATTTGACATCCGGATGATGAAAATTCCACTTCGAAGCGGTTACAAAATCGTTGAGTCTTGTTCCCACAGCCAAGACCAGATCAGCTTCATGGGCAATGATATTCGATGCTGATGTTCCACAAACGCCAGTGCCACCCATATTCATCTGGTGATCCCAAACGATGGTCCCTTTTCCCGCTTGGGTTTCACCAAAGGGAATATTGAATTGCGTCGAAAATGCAGCCAGTTCATCTCCTGCTTCCGAGTAACGAACACCGCCACCGCAAATAATCATTGGTTTTTTACTATTGGCGATCATTTCGGATACTTGTTCCAAATCTATTGCATCCAAACTTCTTCGGGGGATTCTGTGAACCCTTTTCTCAAAGAAAACGCTTGGATAATCATATGCTTCTCCCTGAACATCCTGAGGTAAAGCCAAACATACTGCTCCTGTGTCAGCTGGATCAGTTAAGGTTCTCATGGCATTGATGCAGGCTGTCATTAACTGATCGGGACGATTAATCCGATCAAAATAGCGACACACCGCTTTAAAGGAGTCGTTGGCTGATATCGTATAATCGTTTGCATTTTCAACTTGTTGCAAGACAGGGTCGGGTTGGCGACAGGCAAAATTATCTCCCGGTAGAAAAAGTACTGGAATTCGATTTACAGTGGCTGTTCCTGCAGCAGTTACCATGTTTAAGGCCCCCGGTCCGATTGAACTGGTGACAGCCATCATGCGTTTCCGATTGGACTGTTTGGCAAAAGCGATGGCTGCATGGCCCATCCCTTGTTCTGAATGTCCCTGATAAAATTTTAAGGAATGATTCGATTCCTGCAATGCTTCACCAAGCCCAGCAACACAACCATGTCCAAAGATACCGAACACTCCCTCCACAAATTTGGTTTCCGTCCCATCCATATCGACAAATTGGTTATCCAAAAATCTTACCAGGGCTTGGCCCGTGGTTAATCTAATTGTGCTCATACTCTCTCCTACATGATTGGTGTTTCAGGATTTTTAAGTTTCTGGCCTCATTTGGCGTCAACCAAAATAGAGCCTCGCCAGCCTTGATTAATTTACACAAACTTTTGCGTAAAGTGAACCCTTGATATTTGGTTTATCTAACATAAAACCCATAAAAACTGTTTAGAAATCAATCCAAATTGAACCTTGATCTGCTGATTCGACGCACCGTTCAACAAACCTGACACCCTGTATTCCAACAGTAATATCAGGATACCAAAGTGACTGATCCTGTTCTCCTCGATTCGCCAAATCCATTGCGAGTGCAAACCGATGATAGATATTTGCCCAGGATTCAAATAAACCTTCTGCATGCCCGGCCCCAATTCGGTTCGCATTGACAGCGGGATCATCATTTCGGTTATACCCGTGACCACGGTCTAAAATTTGTTTTGGCTGCCCTTGTATTTCATACAGCAACTGATTGGGATGCTCGTCGCACCACTCCACACTAGCTTTTGACCCGATCACTCGGATTTTTTGATCATGGGTCGCACCAGCATTGACACAACTTGCCCAAAGATTACCAATCGCCCCATTTTCAAAATTCATCAAAACAAAGGCATTGTCTTCTAAGGGTGCCCGAGAAGGGATAAAGCTCTGCTTTGAACACATAATTTTACTTACTTTTAATTCAGGAACCATCAGTTCTGCCAAGTAAAACGCATGTGTGCCAACATCTCCGAGTACATAGGATGGCCCAGAAAATTCTGGTGTCACTCTCCATTTAGTTCCCAGATCATTTTCTTCGACAGCTTCGGAATGCCAACCATGGGCGAATTGCATATTAATAATACGGATGTCACCTAACTCACCATTTTTAATCATATTCCTGGCTTGATGAAGCATTTGATGTCCCGTATATCCATAAGTGACTCCCACAACAAGATTCTTTTGCGTGGCAATCGTTTTCAACGCCTCGGCTTCACTGGTGGTAAATGTGAGTGGTTTTTCGCATATCACATGCAGACCGGCTTCCAATGCGGCTTTGGTCATTCGATAATGCAGAAAATTAGGGGTCGCAATCGATACCACTTGAATTCCGTCCGGGCGATTCGATTCTGCTCTGAACATTTCCAGATAGTCCGCATAACAACGAGATGGATCAACGCCAATATTCTTACCAAATATCGTACATTGTTCCGGGTTGAGGTCAAAGGCCCCGGCTACTAGTTGAAACAGGCCATCACGCATCGCAGCCATTCGGTGGATATAACCGATTTGACTTCCTCTTCCTCCGCCAACCATTCCCCACCTGAGCGGTTCGGAGAATCTAAACTCCTCATTAAACATAATTTTTTCTTTGATATTATTACTAAATTTGGGAAATTTGATATTATAGAATGGCGCTAAGGCAAACGTTTGCCTTATCGCTTAAAGTACTGCTAATTGATGTTCACTAAAGGAACAACAATCCCAAAGTGGTTAGAAAATCCCGACTTTGTTTAATATCTGCCAGACTACCGGAATCTCTTTCTTGTTCGATTGTGATCCAACCCTGATAATGGATTTTATTGAGCATTGAGCATCGTTTGCCACGGGGATTATGTGCTGTAATGGGATACTCTACTCCCCATGAACACGGTGTGATAGCCAGTTGAAATGTCACATCAAACTCCTTTGATCAAACGTTTGCCCTAATATGCAATAATCCAAATTGATAAGCAAGCAAAAACGTACACAATTGACATTTATTTTAATACTTAAAACCATCCTCTATGAGGATGGTCAGAGACCAAAGGGTCTGTCCTGCAGGAGTATTTAACCACGGACCACACTGAATACACGGAAAAAAAACAGAGACATACCCTCTGGGGCTAAGACAATACCGTCTCCTTTGGGGACGGATTTTTATTTAGTTTGCCATGATTACTTTCACATTCAACTCGGCAAAGCATTCAGCATATTGCGGCGGAATGGTATCGGTGATAAAAGTGTGAAGATGACTAAGTTTTGCAACCGGATAGATTGAAATCTTATCAAATTTAGTTGAATCTGCCATTAGATACCAGCGGTGAGCCATGGTAGGAATATGTTTGAAGATATGTGTGCTGATGATAGAGTCTACAGTAAGACCGGCTTTCAGGTCCAAACCGGATATACTGGTGAAGGCTTTATTTACGAATATATTCCCCAGCACAGACTGAGGGGATTCCCAGCTTGAAAAAAGTGTTTGATTGTCAGTACTTGTTACTTCTCCACCAATCAGGTAAGCACGGGTAGCATTTTTGATCAATTCAGGCAGAGCAGTGATATTATTTGTGACCACCGTCAGATTTTTAAGACCCGTTAATAGTCTGGCAAGCACACAACATGATCTACCAGATCCGATAAAGATGGAGTCTCCGTCAGTAATCTGTTTGCGGGCCTCGCGCGCCAACGAAATCCAAAGTGGGTCTGAATAGAGGCTTCCGGTTGCCTCGTCGGATGAAACTGCCTCGACCAATGACGCCCCTCCGTAAAACCTTCTCGCAAAGCCCTGGTTTTCTAGATTTGCCAAGTACTTTCTTACAGATACTTTACTGACATTGAAACGCGCACTCAGCTCATTTACGGTGACATTCTTGTGCTGTTTTAGAAGACTTTTTATTTCCTTAATCCGATTGTCAGACATGTTTTAAACTTTCCTTAGAACTGTTAACGAATTTGAATTTATAAATAATAATTACAATAACTTACGAAAATCCGTAGTTTCCGTGTGGTCCGTGGTCGCCTTTCTTTTCTGCTTTGAGAAAAAACTTCTTAACCACGGACCACACTGAAAAGGCGTGATTCATGATTTTCTGTGAACGCTGTGTTCTCTGCGACTTGTTTTAATGCAGATAAACCGTTGGTCGGGTCAAGCGTCAGCGGATCCGACGTTTGAAGCTTTTCTGCGTGGATCCGCTTGACGCTTGATCCACAGACTCAGACAAGTTTATTGCAAACATCTTACCGGGGACCGGTTTGGGTAACTGTTAATGAACTTGAATTATTAGCATATAATTACAATGGACTACAAAA
>Ga0233431_1005008_pt1 | contig 13429 bp, 3 predicted proteins | sample SI_118_April2016_FD_179867 | JGI IMG/M metagenome (GOLD analysis project Ga0233431, IMG submission 179867) | Seawater microbial communities from Saanich Inlet, British Columbia, Canada - SI_118_April2016_200_MG | ecosystem: Environmental > Aquatic > Marine > Inlet | place: Canada: British...
AAAGATTCAAGCATTAGGAGCTTTGAAACAAGGTAAATCAAAAGACGATTTCTTGTTTTCAGTTATGATTTTCAAGGCTTTTATGTCATCACCTATTGCTGCATTGAGTTCAATTGAAAATAGACTGAAGAAAGTACAGAAACTATCAAATACTTCTGACAAATACGAAGATAGTATTGATGTATTGAAAAAACATCAAAGATTGTTGAAGAAAATTTTAGATAGTAAAGCTGATAGTAAGTATAAAAAGCTGAAATTTACATTGATGGATCTTGGCTGGTCAGGAAAAAAGAAGGATGAACGATTTGTTGTTTTTTCTGAAAGGATAGCTACGTTGGATTATCTAAAAGAAAACCTCCAAAAGGATTTCGGTTTATTTGATTATGCAATTGAATCTTTTAGTGGTAGTGATAGTGACATAGTACAACAAAAGAAAATTGAAGATTTTGGCAAAGGAGATAGTAAGGTGAGAATACTTTTATGTTCGGATGCTGGGTCACAGGGGGTAAACCTACATTTCTATTGCCACAGAATGGTGAATTATGACATTCCCTGGTCATTAATAACACTGGAGCAACGTAATGGTCGTATTGATAGATACGGTCAAAAGAGTACCCCTTATATCTATTATTTAGTAGCTCATACCGAGGATGAAGCCATAAAAACGGACCTCCATATTATTAATAAGCTTACTATTAAAGAGGAAGAGGTTCATAAGACATTAGGTGATGCTGGTTCAGTTATGCACTTGCATGATGCCAATAAGGAAGAAAAGAAAACAATAGAAGCCATTCAAGAAGGAGATGAATGCTTTTTAGATAAAGTAGAGAACTTTGATTACAGTTCCCTTTTTGATGATTCAGAAAAGACCTCAGCTGTAATTACTGATTCCCCTTACAAAGAACCAGTGACAGTTTTTCCAAACGATTTCGATTATTACAAACAGTTATTTGGTCAATTAGAGAGTTCTAAATTGATAAGCAACGGGGAATATGAGTTTAATGATTTGGATGAGTATTTGGAATTAACCAACACAAAAGAACTAAACAAAATTCTATATGATATGCCACCTGAATCTAAACCAAAGGTGGGTGAATTATTCAAATTAACGTTGAATAAGGATTTAGTGCAAGAAGCAATTGAAAATGCTAGAAAAAAGAAAGGAGATTGGGCGGAATTTCAAATCTTGTATGATCTGCATCCGGCTATCAAGTACTTTATGACTAAGCTCGAAGCCAGTGTTCCCAAAGACCAAGGTTTGGCGGCTAAAATATCTTCAAAAATACCGAATGGAACTGCTTGGTATGTCCTGCATGGTCAGGTGTCTAACAATTTGGGACAACCTGTTATCTCTGACTTCTTCGTAGTTGGGTTTGATGGAGATAAAGTGATTAAAAGTTTAGCCATTGGGGATTTTATTGAAGAGTTCGAGTTAAACAAAGACTTGTTTACTGAAGAGATCAAACAAGCTGAACTACAAAACTTGCACGAAAACTTACCAAAAGTCATTGACTATGCTCAGCAAGTTCAAATGAAGGAAGGGCAGAATGCGTTAATGGATTCAATGCTGGATAAGGCAGTAAAATATGAGGATCATTTAAATAGATGGAAAGCGAATTCGTTGGAGCAACTGGAACTTCATTTTGTAGAGGTTGCAGATACTGTTTTCTCAAGAAGGAAAAAGGAAAGACAAGAAGAAGAAATTCAAACGATTGCAGACAGCTCTAGCCAATATATGAAGGACATGGTGGCCCTGGATCAGGAAGCATACATTAAAGTGATGGCCGTATTTTTTAATTAGAAAAAGATGATAAAATTTATAGACAACATAGGTGATTTCTTTTCTTCAAACTACTTTGATGAAGATTTTGTAAAGAAGGTTCACGATAAATCTGGTTATAGCTTTGATGACCAAAAAGAACTGCAAAAAAGAATAACCCCACTTAAAGACAAGTACTACCGTTACAAGCAAAATATTATTGAAGGTAGACTTAGAATTAAAGACAAGATATTTGAAACACATCAATTTCATACCCAATTATTGAATGCACTGGGTTATGATGGCGACCATCATCAATACAACGAGCCCTTTCATTTCAATGGTAAAGAAGTTATTCCTATACGACATAAGTTGTATCGTGGTGACAAATTGCATTTGTTGATCATGGAAATGCAAACTCTGATAAAAGAAGGGGACGAAGAACCTGATGGTTTGTTTGAGCAGCGTTATCATGTGGAAGAAGAAGAACACGAATCCAAAGAGCAACGCTATCACCGCTTGCAATGGACCAGAGTGTTTCAAATTTCTGAAGAGTTAAAGATTTCACCTATTATCATCAATAAGGCAATTTCTGAACTGAGCTTACTGGATCAAAAAGAAAGACCGCAATACATTATGTTATTGGCAGGTAATAAGGTCTTTTTGGTTGAGGTGGAAAAATGGTTTAGAGGTTCGTATCTGCAGTTTGATATTGAAGAACTATTTACCGAAGCTACGATTGAGCGTAAATACTATTCACTTTTCTATTTGATGGTATCTAAAGAAATGTTGGCACCTGATAGTGAGATGGTGCTCATGGATCAACTGGAAGAAGACAGCCACAAAAGTGCATATGAAGTAACAAAGGATTTAAAAGAAGGGATCATTCACGCAGTGGAGGCACTGGCCAATGAAGCACTTTATTATAAAAAAGTTATTCTAAAAGAAGAGTTTGACGAGTCTGACGGCACCTTTGAACAAGAAGTAAAAGATGATTGCCTGAGTATTGTTTACCGGCTATTGTTTGTTTTTTATGCCGAATCACGAGCTGATCTGGATATTCTTCCCATATCTGATAGTGTATATCGAAAAGGCTATTCGCTGGAGATGCTGCGCGACTTGGAGCAAACGCAGTTGATAACCGACCACAGTAGAAACGGATATTTCTTTCACGAATCATTAAAGCAGTTGTTTCATTTAATGAGTACCGGTTATCGGGAAAACGAAAATCAAAATATTAAACTAAAGAACGGGGAAGTTGTATCAACTCTAAAAAATAAGAGTTTTAGAATACGTCACATTGATTCACCCATGTTTGATGACAATAAACTGCATCAACTGAAAGTGGTTAAGTTTAGAAACTATGTTTGGCAGGATGTTATCTGTCAATTGTCATTATCCAGAAAGCAAAACAAAAAAGCAAGAGGGAGAATTTCTTACGCTAATTTGGGAATTAACCAATTGGGAAGTGTTTACGAAAGCTTACTGGCTTATCGTGGTTTTTATGCCGAAGAAGATTATATCGAAGTACATCGTAAAAAGAAACCGAATGAAGGAACTCTCCTCGTTCAAAGAAAGCGCAGAGATGACTTCCATGAAGACGAAGTTTTGAAGGATGACACAGGTAAGGAAGTTAAAATTGATAAAGGAACATTTGTATATCGATTGAGTGGGCGTGACCGACAAAAATCAGCTTCTTATTATACGCCTGAGGTACTGACCCGATGCACCGTAAAGTATACACTCAAATCGATTTTGGAAAAAGTAGAAAATGGCGAAATGAAAGCATTGGATTTGCTGGATTTAAAATTATTGGAACCTGCTATGGGTGCGGCTGCTTTTCATAATGAGTTGATCAATCAATTGGCCGAATCTTATTTAAACTACCGTCAAAAAGAAAAGAAACAAAAAATATCTCCAGAAAAATATCGTGAGGAATTACAAAAAGTCAAAGCATATATAGCTACCAACAATGCTTACGGAGTCGATTTAAACCCTACGGCTATCGAGTTGGGGAAGTTGTCCTTATGGTTGAACGTGATTCACAAGGACATGGAAACACCCTTTTTTGCCAATCGTTTGGCGGTGGGTAATGCAGTGGTTGGCGCCTGGTTTAAGGTGTATACCCAATCACAATTAAAAAAGAAATGGTGGGAAAAAGCTCCCAAGCTATTACAATTAGGACCTGGAGGTAAAAAACGAGCAAAAAATGAGATCTACCATTTCTTGCTACCGGACAAAGGAATGGTTCCCAGTGCAGGAATTAAATTGTTAAAAGATGAATTTCCAACCCATGCAGCGAGAGTTTCCTCATGGCGTCGCGAAGCCATTAAACCAATAACTGGTATAGAGTTGAGGCAATTACAAAAGATATGTGATTCTATTGATGAGCAGTTGAGTGAATATTACACCTTCCAAAAGCGATTAAATGCCCAAACCAAGAACAAGCTAGATATCTGGGGAGGATTTAAAGACAAAGAGCAAATTGGATTGAATTTGCGTTCGTATGATGATAAGGAACAACTCAATGACCAACGTAACCGTCAATCAGCACCGTACTACAAATTAAAAATGGTGATGGATTACTGGTGTAGTTTGTGGTTTTGGGATGTTAGAAATGCGGAGTATTTACCTACACGCCAGCAGTACTTTGATGATATTGCTAGCATCTTAAACATTGACTTAACCAAACAATCTAAAGCAGAAAAAGTAGCCATTCCTTCTTCTAGGGAAACTCAACCTTTATTATTTGAGGAACCTACTTTGGTGGAACAAGCCCAACAACAAATCATTGAAAAAACTCAAAAGGGAGATTTGTTTGATAACAAAGAGCGATTAGAAGAGGTTAAGAGTTTAAGTGCGCAACATCGTTTTTTCCATAATCAATTAGAATTCATTGAGGTATTTAAAGAAAGAGGTGGTTTTGATTTGACTCTAGGAAATCCGCCATGGCGCAAGATTGAATTTGAGGAAAAAGCAATAATGTCTGAAATATATCCTGAGCTTACAATAAGAAGATTAAGTGCACCTAAAGTAAAAGAATTAAGGAGTGAATTTTTAAAGGTAGAGGAATGTTCTAAGGTGTACTTAGATGAAGATATAGCCACAGAATCGTTAAGTTCATTTACAAATTCCATACAATTATATAGTGAATTAAAAGGTCAGCAAAGTGATTTATATAAACAAATATTAATCAACTCATTAGCTATTATTAATATAGATGGATACCTCGGGTTGGTTCATCCTACAAGTGTATATGATGATGCTAAAGGTGATAGTTTAAGAGATATATTGTTTGATCATTTAAGGTATGTCTTTCAATTTAGGAATGAATTGAAGTTGTTTGCAGAAACAAATGATAAAGGGAGATTAACGTTTGCACTAAATATTTACTCAGGGACCAAACAAGAACCACATTTTATATTAATCTCAAATTTATTTCACCCATCTACGATTGATGGATGTTTTATTCCTGAAAGCGGGGGTGCACAGACAATTAAAATACGTAAAAGTGATGGAAAGTATGGATGGAATTTACAAGCAAACTACAATAGAAGAGTCGTTGTGGACGAGGACTTATTAAAGATATTTTCTGATGCTCAGGATGGAGTAAAAACTCCCAAACTAGTATACTTACAAACTAATTCTTTTGGATCCTTGATAAAAAAAATTGCCAATACTAACGGTGATACTGTGGGGAGTAGGAAACCATATTTTGCTAGGTGTTTTGACGAAACTAATGACGTAGGAGATGGTAGGCCATTAATTGATATTAACCATCAAACCAAGTTTCCAGACATTGATAAATTCGAGTTTGTATACAATGGGCCACATTTTACTATTTTAAACCCTGTAGCCCAATCTCCAAAAACGATTTACAAGAGCAATAATGATTATCAATTTGTCGATTTGTTACTTATAGATGACTCTTTCTTACCAAATACTAAATACATACCAGATTCCAAAAACGCTTTTAAGGTAGAGTTAGAAATATTTAAAATAAACTGGTATGAATCTTATCGTTGGGCTACAAGAGCAATGGTTGGTTCAAATTCAGAGAGAACCCTGCAAGGAGCTATAATTCCTCCAAAGAGTATACATATAAACGGTGTACTTTCATTGATGTTTAAAAATGAAAAAGATTTATTGTCTTTCTCAACATTAATGGCATCAATAATCATGGATTTTTATGTTAAAATCAATGGTTGGAAAAACATACATCCAAATTCCGTAAAAAAACTTCCACTGGGGAATGAATATATTAATAATTCATCACTGGTTAGATCACTTATATTGAACTGTACGAATAAATATTATAAGCCACTTTGGGAAAGAAATTGGAGTGATGAATACAAGTTCGACAAATGGAGTAAAAGTGATGCACGATTAAAACCATACTCGACTTTAAGAAAAGAATGGAATTGGGAAACTCCTTTAAGAAATGTATACGAGCGAAGACAAGCTCTTGTTGAGATTGATGTAATGACTTCAATAGCTATGGGTTTAACACTTGAGGAGCTTATTTTAATTTATAATGTGCAATTCCCAGTTCTTCAACAAAACGAAGACGATACTTGGTACGATACTAAAGGGAATATTGTATTTACTTGTTCCAAAGGCTTAACAGGAGTAGGTGTAGATCGCCCAGTATGGAATACCATTAATGATCTAAAAGCCGGAGACACCTATGAGCATACCATTGAGAAAAGTGAGCTCTACTATGGTAAAAAAATAACCTATTATGCACCTTTTGATAAATGTGATCGTGTAGAAGATTACAAAACCGCTTGGACGCATTTTGAGAAAATATTTAAAGAAGATTAGATGCTACCATTACAACAGGCATACGAGGTAAAACAGTCAATAATTGAGTATTTGAAAGCTACTTTTAGTTTTAAGGAAAAAGTAGTGTCTGATGCTTTTTATGATTTTATTGAAGATCCGAAAAAAGGTATCTTCAAAGGACCTTATGTTTCTTTAAAATTACCATTTGAAACCTCAGAAGACACTGTGGAAATGCCATTGGAAATATCACCAAATTTCCCGCCCTACAAGCATCAGTTTGAATCCTTCAAAAGATTACATACTAAAGAAAATCATAAGCCTCAACCTACTTTATTAACTACTGGTACTGGTTCTGGTAAAACGGAGTCCTTCTTATTCCCAATATTGGATTACTGTTATAAACACAGAAACGAACGTGGTATTAAGGTAATTATCCTTTACCCAATGAATGCCTTGGCAACAGACCAGGCTAAACGTTTAGCGGAAGCCATTCATGAGGATGAGCGATTGAGAGGAATTGTAACAGCCGGTTTGTTTATTGGAGAAGGAAAAGACAAAGGCAAGTTTCCTAAGCATATGGGAGAAACCCATGTGATTGAAAACAGAGATGAGATTGTAAGTAATCCACCGGATATCTTACTTACTAACTTCAAAATGTTGGATTATGGGTTGATGCGCCACAATTTTCACTCCTTATGGTCACACAATTTCGATACCCCTGAGTTATTGAGATTCTTGGTTTTAGATGAATTGCACACATATGATGGAGCAAAGGGAACAGATGTTGCCAATCTTATCCGTAGACTCAAGCTTAAGTTAAACACGCCTAAAGGTCATTTGTGTCCAGTGGGTACTTCCGCAACAATTGGTAAAGGACAAGATTCGGTCAAATTACTTACCCAATACGCATCAGATGTTTTTGGTGAAAAGTTTACACCTGATTCAGTTATAATTGAACACAGATTGAATTCGGATCAGTTTTTTACAGTTCCTGAAAATGAATTGGATGGTTTTATACCAGGTTTGCTTGGTTTACAACAAAACAGATTGGGCACCAATGAAAACTATGATGATTACATCATTCGCCAGAAGAAATTATGGCACTTACCTGAAAATATTGATGCTTTTAAACTATCCAAAGAATTAAAGAAACTAAAGGTATTTAAAGACATCGGTAGAGCTTGTTCCGATCGTATTATTTCAATTGCTGATTTAATTCAAGAGGTAGAAGCCATCAACCCGGAGTTTAAAAAATTGCCACAATACGAAGCGGACGGAGATTTCTCTCCAAAAAATGAAGTAATTACTTCTATCCTGGCATTAGTAGCTGAAGCTAAATCAGATGAAAATGAAAGATTCCCATTCTTGTTTCTTCAAATCCAAATATGGGTAAGAGAAATGAGTGGTTTACTCCGTGAGTTTAACAATAAACCAAAGTTTACATGGAGAGATAAGATTGCAGGTAAAGAAGAAAATGCAGCTTTGCCTCCTTACTTCTGTAGAGAGTGTGGTGCAAGTGGATGGTTAGCAGTTAAACATGATAACAGAAATCAATTTGAGTTAGATCCTTTATTTGTTTATGAACAATACTTTACTAATCACAAAAACGTATATTTTACAAACACCTATGAGGATGCTCACTTTAGAATAGGTGAATACGATCCATCTACTACTATTACACCATATGTACATCAAGTAGATTTAAAGCACATGGATCATACAACCGATAAGCGTATGCATATGATTGCTTACAGAAAAGTAAAAGATCAAAAAAATATTCATACCTGTCCTGAATGTAATTCTGTGAATGATATGAGTATTATAGGTGCACGAATTGCAACGTTGAATTCAGTTTCAGTTAGCCAAGTAATGTCATCTGATTTAGACGAAAGAGAAGAGAAATATCGTAAGGTATTGGCTTTTACCAACGGAGTTCAAGATGCAGCGCATCAGGCAGGTTTTTTAGAAGCAAGAAACTACCGCTTTACTTTTAGAGCTTCTTTACAAAAGGTCATCAATCAAATTGGTAAGCCTATTGATTTGGAAACGCTCAAAGTTGAATTTATCAACTATTGGAAATCGAATTCTGACCCATCAGAAATAAATCATTTAGAAGCATACTTCTACCGTTTTTTTCCTTCAGACTATATTGGAAAAGCACAAGTAGAAGATTATCGCAACCCAAATACAAATTCTTTCTCTAAAGGATTCGAAAATGAATTTGATACTCGTATCCATTGGGAAATTTTGTCAGAGTTTGGTTACAATGCCTCAATTGGTCGAACCCTAGAAAAAACAGGATCTTCAGCGGTTAGTTTTAACAAAGAACTTTTTGAATCCACATATGATAATATGCTCGACTGGATGCAAAATAATATGTTGGAAAGTATTGATAAGGAACAATTTATAAAGTTCTTAAATGGTATTCTTCATCGTATGAGAATGCGTGGGGCAATAGATCATGTATTTCTATCTAAATTTAGAACCAAAGAACTTAAGTTATGGGATTTGAATTGGATGCGAGATTCTCGACATTACTTAAATAGAAACTACCATCCAAAATCCAGGATTCCAAAACTGGTTTGTAATACTGCACATAGAAGAGGAGTATTGGACACCACCTTTGCTAAAACATCTAATTGGTATCACGCATATTTTACAAAAAACTTCCAAATGGCACCTGGAAACAATGCCATTATCAATGAGTTTTATGAATTGTTATTTGATCAGCTTTTGTTTAATAAATTGCTAAGCCAACAAGAAACGAAAGACGGAGGAAATTACGCGATACTTCCTGAAAACATAGTTGTCAGTAACAAAGTTGCCAATTATCAATGTGATATCTGTTCATCTACTCTGCATGTTACGGAGCTAGATGAAATCACTCTAAACACCTCATGTTTGGCTTACCGTTGTTCAGGTCATTATACGAAATCAGAAAGCGAGAAACTCAATTATTATAATCTGGTTTACAACAGGACTAATTCGCCTCGAATATATGCTGCTGAACATACTGGAGTTCTAGAACGAAAGGATAGAGAGAATACTGAATACGATTTTAAACAAAGGCCTAAGTACAATTCTTTAAACACGTTGGTAGCTACATCAACACTAGAAATGGGTATTGATGTTGGATCGTTGAATACAGTTCTCAACACAAGCGTTCCTCCTTTACCATCCAACTTTTTACAACGGGTTGGTCGTGCTGGTCGTTCATCGGGTACTGCTTTAATTGAAAATTTTGCTCAGAATAAAGCACACGATTTGTTTTATTATGAAGAGCCTTTAGAAATGATGGAAGGGGATATTGCCACTCCAGGTTGTTTCTTAAATGCAAAGGATATACTAATCCGTCACTTCACTGCGTATTGTTTTGATAGCTGGACCAAAGAAAACCCAGAACAAAATCAAATTCCAGGATTGATCAAAACTTTGAATCTCCTAAAAACGAAAACAACCGATACGGTATTTTTCATTAATCAATTGTTTGATTTTGTATTTGAAAACCAGAAAGAACTGTTCGCTGACTTTGTTGCCGTTTATGACGATCAAATTAATAATGATTTGATGGAATCAATTAAATCAAGTCTCAAACAAGGGGCATTTCAACAAAAACTATTGGGCGTTTTTGAAGATTTAAGGAAAGAATTTTTCTTTTTGATTAAAAAGGAGAGAGAAATTGAAGAGTATATCCAAGAGAAAGGGTTGGGTAAAGAGGACGATGAGCGAAAGCAATTAGAACAAGAAAAAAAGTCTTTGTGGCAATTGAAAAAATCACTGGAGCTAAGGAAGGTGATAGAACACCTTACCAACGAAGGGATTCTGCCAAATTATGCTTTCCCTGAAACAGGAGTTACACTCAGTGCGCATGTCTATGGCTTTAAACCACAAGGAGCAGAACAAGATCCCGTGAGCAAATCTTACGAGATTGTTCGTTCGGCTGCAAGTGCATTAAAGGAATATGCACCAGACAATTTCTTTTACAGTCAAGGAAATAAATTAGAAATAACAGGATTGAATACTTATGATTGGAGTGGGCAAAATTCTAATCTAATCGACATGCGGTTTTGCTCAAATTGTGATCATTTGGAAGAGGATGTCAGAGCAGAAAAAGGAGCTTGTCCAAAATGTGAGCATGAATCTTGGAACTCCGCCTCAAATAAACACAAATTTGCTAAACTTCATGCAGTAAAGTCTGTTAATTCCCGAAACAAATCTGCCCTGAATGATTCGAAAGATGAGCGAGAGCAAAAGAACTATCGTGTTTCAACTCACTTCAAATTCAATCCAAATACCATTGAGGGTACCTGGGGAATGACAAAAATTCCTTTTGGTATTGAGTATGTAAAAGACGTCGAGCTAACTCAAGTTAATTTAGGAACGGGTGTGCCTCATTCAAATCATCTGACCATTAACCAACAAGAGGAAATTGCTCGACATGGATTCTTAACATGCAAACATTGTGGAAAATCAACATCTAAGCCAAGAGAGGTTCAGCTATTTGATAACAAGAAGTTTCACTATGGTTATTGCAAGCATAAAGAAGAGCTATATAATAATGCCCCCGATGATATTTTCGAAGAAGTGTTCTTATATCGACGTGTCAGAACAGAGTCGATAAAAATTCTACTTCCCGTACAGGAATTTTTGAACGAAGCCACTCAGCAAATGTTCAAAGCCGGCCTTCAGTTAGGACTAAAGAAATACTACAAAGGAAACCCTGACCACGTGGCTTTTGAGTTTTATTCTGAATATAACAAAGCCAATGATCGATTTGATCGATACTTGGTGATGTACGATACGATTCCTGGGGGCACAGGTTATCTCCAAAAGCTTTTCGATCCAAAAGAATTTACAATATTCCTGACCGGTGCCTACAATACCATTAAAGATTGTACTTGCCAGGATTTTGGTAAGGATGGTTGTTATAGATGCATTCTATCATACAGTAATCAGTACATAAGGGAAGATCTTAGTCGTGAAAGTGCTGAAGAATTATTTGGAAGAATTGTACGTTCTGCAAAAGACTGGGAAGAGGTAAATCAAGGGATTTCATCCCTTACAAAGACTGGGATGATTGAGGAAAGTGAATTGGAACTTAAATTTATCTATGCACTAAAGAAGTATGTTGAAAAGCATAAAGACACCAATTACACTTTTGAAGAATTTAAAGAAAATGGAATAAACACTTATCGATTAGGCTTGCCGATTAAAGATGGAAAAATTACATACTTAATAAGGCCACAGGTTAATATAGGGCAAAAGGATGGGGTAGAAAAAGATACGAGAACAGACTTTTACATTAAATGCATCCAAGTAGAACGAAACAGAGTGATCATAGAAGATGTTGATAAGCTTTTGGCTTATAAAGATGTCGCTATTTATCTTGATGGTTATACTTATCATGCCTCTAAAAAACACATGCGCTTCTACAATGATTTGGCAATTAGAGACGCTATTAGTGAGTCAGCAAATATTATCTCCTGGTCTTTTGGCTGGTCAGATGTTGTTAATTTTGAAGCAGAAAATGAAGAAAACCGAGTTGACGAACTTTTCGTGAATAAAAATCGATATGCCAAATCAATAAAGATGCTAAAAGGTTTACCAGCAATCTCTGTCTTAACTACTGGTCTTTGGGAAACTAAAAACTCGATTGAACGCTTACTTTGGTATTTGCAGAATAGTAATTCATCAAATATAAAATCTGAAATTGGCTTATTAGCATTATCTTTCCAAGAGAACTTTGGAGGTAAAGCATATTCAAATGTAAATGCGGAAAAGTTGATAGCGGGAGAGCTTAATGTAGATACACAAAAACCAGATGGAAATTCTCATTTACTGTCGGATTTAACTCAAGTTAATAGCCTGTTTAATTTGAGAATGACCGCAAGATTGAAAGATTTTACTCCTCTTTCTAAATTGGAAGTCGGCCAGTTGGATTGTATTGATAGAGGGGAGTGGGAACAGTTTTTGAGATTGTATTCAATAACAAATATTTAATCAAAATTAGTCCTGTCGCTCTGTCTGAAGACTTAAAGTTTGATGATTAATTGTCAATTAATTTAAATAATCAGAACAGATATTGGTTGCTAACAAGATCAAATATTAATCCACTTCTCAACATCTGGGGCATTATACTCCTCAAATCTATCTAAAAGTGTTACTGGAGAATCTTCAACTATAAGCATTTCATGGTGTTCGATTTTTATAAATCCATCAGCAACACTAAGGTCAAAAAATGCTAACAAGTTATCGAAATATCCGTTCACATTAATGATCCCGCATGGCTTTTTATTTATTCCCAATTGTGCCCAAGTTAGCAATTCAGTAATTTCCTCAATAGTGCCAAAACCACCAGGAAGAGCAATGAATCCATCTGACAAATCGAACATCTTCGCTTTTCTTTCATGCATAGAATCAACAATATACAATTCGGTCAATCCCTGATGAGATACTTTGTCTGCAAACATTTTTGGTATCACCCCGATTGCTGATCCACCGGATTTTATAACTGCATCAGCAACTTTGCCCATCAATCCTACGCTCGCTCCACCATAAACAAGTTCTAGGTTTCTATTTGCAAGTATATGCCCAAGCAATTCGGCCATTTCGAGATAGGCTGGGTTCTTTCCTTGATTTGATCCGCAGTTAACACAAATACGTCTCACAGACTTACCAAAAATTTATTTATTTTGATGAATTAAAATTCATTTTGCTAATACGTTCTATCAATCACCCAATCTCCCAAGAATCCTCAGTTCACCAGTAGCTTTAGACACGGCAATATAATTAGAACCTCCCACTATCGGCGGACCAAATAAACAGTAGGAAAACAGAAAATTCTCTTCAGGATTAAAATTATATATTGAAACAGGAGGCTCCTGG
>Ga0233431_1005012_pt1 | contig 13412 bp, 12 predicted proteins | sample SI_118_April2016_FD_179867 | JGI IMG/M metagenome (GOLD analysis project Ga0233431, IMG submission 179867) | Seawater microbial communities from Saanich Inlet, British Columbia, Canada - SI_118_April2016_200_MG | ecosystem: Environmental > Aquatic > Marine > Inlet | place: Canada: British...
TAGGTATATTGGTACTTGCGTCGACTCCTCCAATTAATATTTGATTCCCTTTGGCGCCAAAATATAGGTCCTCGGTTAGGGTGAAAAGTGTGCCTGCCACCGAAGTAAATTGACTTCCAACACGGAGTGTCGGATAATAGTCTGACGCGGGCGCGCCGGTGCTGTCTGCTGGAACTTTAACATAGAATTGGGCTTCGCCGGTAGATACAGCAGTAGATGAGTATTTGTAACCTAGCTGGCGACTCAAACGAACTACATTATTATATTCTAGCGCTGTGTCTAAGAATGATTCGTTAACTTGATAATCTAGGTAAAACGATAGAATGTCGCCCACATACGCCACGGAGTCTAATACTAGGGCGCCGAATCCTGCATCATTAAAGTCTTTGAAACTGTCCGCGTAGTGCCGCTTGGCATAACTAGTCAAATCAGCCTTGATGCTGTTAAAGTCGCGACTTGTATAATCAATAAGCCTTGTTTTCTTTTTAGAATTGGAAGCCATTTGTTTTCCTCTTAGTTATATCCCTTCGCCATCCGAACTAATAGTTAGTTGATTTTTTTGTTCTAGGGGTACGATTGTATACGTTATAGCCACCCCAATAAGATTGGAGTCGTCGTCGCCTCCGGTAAATTCTATGGAGTTAATTGTGATAAAGGGCATATATTTTTTTACCTGAAAATGAATCTTATCGGAAATGTCCGCTAAGATGGTAGACGTCTTGGGTTCGAAAAAATAAGATCTGATCCCTACTCCAAAATTAACATCCATCACGCGCTCGCCATTGTTGGTCAAAACTAGATTTTTAAAATTCTGCTGAATGGTGTCCTTAAAAGTAGTGTTTACGGTATAAACGCCACCCTTGTTACTTCGTTGCAGCGGAAATTTTGGGGAGAAGCCTCTCATATCTTTTTCCTTTTACAGTTTAATTAGTTATTAATGAAGTTATAAACTCAAACAAAAAGCTAGTCATCACATGTAGTAACCGGGCCGGCCGGAGTATCCTGACAAACTTCCGCGCCTGGGTCGGCCGGTGGCAGGCACGGCTCGATAACCTTTGGCAACGCCGCGGGCGGTTTAATGCACGGTAGTGTTTGGCCATTGGCCATTAGAACCTCGCCCAGTTCAAGATCCGCGGGACACACTATCTGACTTTCTGAGGTATCATTTAGAGTAAGCATGTCTTTGTTAATCAAGTCCAAAAGTATGTATATGATTCCAAAAATGAACGGCGGAGGCAAGAACAGTAGAGGCAGTTTCCCTATCATGTCTACTCCGTCCTCGGATACCGTCATACGGACAGCGTCGGGCACGTCTCCCAGGGGGGTCCTGGCAATATTACTCCGCAGGAAATCAACAAATGTGGGCTCGAGAATGTCCGTCAGTTGATTCAGTTGTGCGATGACACCGGTTGGGCCAAACATTTCATCGGGCGCATTATCCGGCGGGCACGGAAGCGGAAGCTGGGCGCCGGGCCAATAAGGCTCGATCTGTTTAATGATGTGGCCCGTCTGGTCCTTAATAATCTTACCCACTATAACATGAGGGTCTGCTACCTCTGCCAGGCCTTTAAGAATACGCAAAGGAGTTTCTATTAGCATTTTCAATATGAATGAGGCCCCCATCTGAGCGCTCATAATGGCTGCTTCCATACCCATTCCGATCGCGGCCTCCTGCGCTTTTTGTGCAGCACTCTTGCTGTCGGGATCTTCATAGCAATAATCTGCTGCGTGGAATGTTGCCCCCAGGCCTGTTCGTAAAGCTGCTTTGGTATCGTTAAAGAGACGTTTAAATTGGTGCTCGGGTCCCTGACCGCGCTCTAATCGTTCGCTTATATTAAGTCCATACAAAAACAAGAGGGCGACCATATCTTTAACGCTAACAATTTCACTAAACAGCCGCTCTACATCTGGTTGAGCGACAAGGGCCCCATAGAGGTCTTTTTTGTGAGCCTCAAAAACATTTTGCATATAATTACCGGATCCTGCTATGTCCTCTATTGTCGGCCTCGTATCTACCTCTATGGTGCTCCCTGGGTTGTTAGGATCGGGAACTGTGATCATAGGATACTTATCTCTGGAAAGCGGTAATTTAAGTTCAAAGCTTTGAGCAGTCAAATCTGGCAAGATTACTGATTCTTCGGCCATACCCAAGGATGCATTAAAAACATAACCATCATCGGCTTCTACTAAATATCCACTTTTGGTTCTATAAAAAACTTCCATTTGGGAGGGAGACTGACGAAGGCTCGATCCATAGGGGCTACCATAACCTAATCGCTCACTAATTGACACGAGCAATGGATCGTCGACGGCCATAACGGGCGAATAATAGGCGAGGCGAGCGCCGATACGAACATTCGTTACCAAAGTGGTTAAAAGGTCTGCTGCTGCTATGTCTCCCGCGAGGTTGTCTATAATTGTATTCTGTATGTCTATTAGATTATCTATTTCATCAATCCTGGTTTTCCAAGCGCTCACGGACATCGCAGAAAGTTCTGACTGCGAATTGTCGAAAAGATCGGTATCTGCACTGATGGCGAAAACTTGGCCATTCGTAGGATCGTGGCCAGTGCTCCTGCCGACGGACTCGATATCATATTCCTCCAAATCCCACTCTGTGGCGCTAGCGGGAACTGTGTCGAGGACGTCCGTCAAAGCATTGGCAGTAGCATCATATAGCACGCGGAGATCGGCGGGAAGGGTCGGAGAGTCGGCCGCTATGGAATAGTAAGGGCGCGCCCCCCCAGCCGAAGTACCCCCAGGCGATGAATAGTGGTCCTCGTAAGAATCATGAGATGGATAGGTGTGAAGTGCTAAATTAAGGAACGAGGCCGGCTGAGGTTCCACAGTATCCGGGGCTAATAATACCGAAGATCGTTGAGAGGCCTCGTCAAAAGAATAGATATCGGAAGGTGTGCCGGCAAGGACGTGACCGCCGCCGGGGAGAGCCGGAATATGGTTTGGCTTGTTCAGCGTGTTAAAAATTTGGGGCACAAAAACAACGCGATAAGTTGGTGTCGTGAGAGGGCCGGCTTGTTTATCTCTATAAAAAACTCCGATGCGACCATTAAAACCTTCATAATCGTATCCGGTCCTAGGGCCCTCTGCACTCGCGAGTTCGACAGGCAGCACGCCGGCGCTTTCGGCGCGCACGGTGTCAGTATCTCCGCTGGGGAATTTTATCTGCCAGTCGCGAGTATAGTTCAAGGCCAGAGGGTTTGAGGATGTGTCGATCCCTCCCATCCCCACAATATTGAAGGCGCCGGGTCCCATGCCGGGGACTGAAACATTTTGATGAGGACCAGGAAATTCTGCCTCCTGGAAAGTCTCCGGATAAAATCCCCGAAGCGCGGTGGTAGGGATAGAGTTCTCCTCCGACAATGCGTCCCAATCATGAAGGTTCCCCTGGTCTCCTCTCAACTCATTAAACCAATAGCGTACCGCCTCATAATTTCCTTCATTGAGCTTTCCCTTCATTGAGGCGCGACGCAGTATATGGCTGCTGCCTCCCGGGGTCCTCCACTCATAGTAATAGGTTATTTCGGGTATAAGGCTCTCGCGTTCGGCTTGCTGCGCGCTGATAATATCCTGAGCTTCCGTTAGCATAGAAGCCCCCTCGACACCGAGAGATGACAAGGTCGTTGCCATGGAAGTCACATCGGTTGGGCGCCTAAACAGGCCATAAAGGTTGCTAAACTTTTCTTGGCTTACAGTAAGTGTTATGATGGTTGGATCGGTCTTCCATGGGGCACTCGGCGCTTTTTGATAATTAGTCATCGGATATGGGGTGATATCCGCCCCCCACGCATTGCCGGCATCGGCTGCACTGATTCCTATTAAATTTTCCACCTCGGACTGGATTAGGGCATAAATCTGTTGATCAACTTGATTTAGAGAGTTTCTGAGACGTTTATAATAGTTTATATCAAGGTCAAACTTTACATACTTTTCCAATGCAATTGCCCCGTTTTTACCTATATCGTCTTTCTCGTCATCAGAAAAGCCATTATAGTTCCATTTAGATGCCCCTGCTCCTTGTAAATCAAGATTTGGATTTGAGGCCCACGAGTGTCCGGATGACTTGTTTGCGATCAACTTAATTACTAGTGGGTTCCAGAGGCGCGCGTTCGTCATTCCAAGAGCGATGGCAGTAGCCGAAGGTTCATCGGGTGTCCCCAAAATAGCATCGTCGACATAAGGCGCTATGCGGAGGTCGTTTCGAATATCCCAAGATAGTGCGCCGTCCAAGACATCTACCGTTGGAATTCCATTATACAAATAGCGCTCATATATATTAGCGTCGCCATGACCAAATCCTTCGGCGACCGCGGGGCCCATTTGGAAAAGTCGGAGCTTGATCATGTAATCCAAGGCGTAAGTCGCGGCGACGAGAGCCGACGGATAACCAAAATTTGTAGCTGCGCCGGCCAAAATTGTCTTATAAGATCCATCTGAGGATTCAAAAGCTGTCACTGCATCCGTCGGAATAGTTACCATGATGCCCGACGCTGGATCTTGTATTGGGTCGGGCAATTTATTGAGGTCGGCCGGAAATTCTATATTGTGCCTCTGACGAAGTTTATCAACATGCAATACACAGCCGGCGTATAATAAGTCCACAGCTTGCCGGGCCTCCGGTGTGCCTAAATTGCGCAAAACCGACTCTCTTATAATCTCGATAACTTTATCGTTGGTTGAATAGTGCGTAAATCCATAAGCATCTATAAGCCAAATATTTTTTAGGAGCTGCTCCAAAATCATCATTTGGATATACGCGCTGGTGAGAGCAAATATCAATGAATCTTCAACGGGACCCACTGTACATGGGCGCTCGTCTTGGCAGCTTGATGCGTTATCTTGGAAATCTTGTTTTGCCTGTTTAATGATATCATCAAACCCTGAAAGATCTCCATAAGTACCCGACGGGCTGTCGGAACACGGCTTGGGCACGAGGATTAATTTCTCAAACTCCTCAACATTGAAGAGTGGCGACGAAACAATCTCAGCAGCCAATAAATTCATGGCCGACAGGTTGGCCGGGAACCAGAGCTTTTTCAAATTATTGGTTATGTCAGCCGCTATGGTGCTAGGAGGAGTGGCGCCCACTTGGGACAACACCGTCTCGGACTCGTCGATCTGGGTTTGGGGATCGTCTGTATCCATCTCGAGCCAGACACCTATGGCCGCATCCTGCTCAAACGGATTGTAAAGAAAGTCAGCGAAGGGTGTAGCAGCCTGTTGTATTCTTCGAAGGCCCATGTCCGCCTTGGAGAAATCAACGGCCGTGGAGGCATCTTGTTGGTCTCCCGGGACCAATTTAATTTCATTTGATGATGCTACGGAGCCCGCATGTTGCTGAGGAGAATAGTAAAATAAGAATCCCTCTCCTGTAATCCAAAACCATGATTTCTGAGAACCTTCCGAAAGGTCCAGAGCATCCGTCCACTCGGTGTCGATGCTCTGTTCAATACCGCCCATTTCTTCTTGATACGCCGGGTTGATCTCATAATTTATGCCGCTTTGAAGGGAAGAAATTTGTGTATCAAAGGCGGAGTCCACAGCTCCCTGAATTTGCGTGTATCCCGGGAGCTGCGCGAGGATCGGGCCGACTTCGCCCATAAGATTTTCCAAGAAATCTCCGGCCGATGGGGGGCCCGGGTCCGGCTTATTTAGGTCGGTGCGGTCGACTCCCGTTTGAGCCATGGCCAGTTCGATCTGCTCTATGAGATCTGCTCGCTCAGCATCAGCCGCCGTAGCTGGCACCATCATAATGGTTTGTAGGCCCTGAATATCTTCTATAAATGCCGCCTTGGGCGTTTCAAAAACCGAATTAAAAAGAGTGTTTACAGAATGATTAAGGGCTGGCATGGCGGTTAAAGGAGGCACCACACCGCAGCCGGGAGTCATGCTGGGAATTGGAATTGTTAGATCGTCTAGGTTCTGATAGGCTACCGCTAGTTGGTTCAATGCATCAGCGTCGACTTTTTCAACCAGCATATCCTCTAAGGCACAAACATCTGCATTCTCTGCAAAAGTTACAATTGTTGGCGTATAGGCTACAACACAGAAGTCAGGCGACACCAACTTTCCTATACACAAAAAGAAATCTATCACGATGTCTTTGTTCAGATAGTTCACGCCAGTGGGAGACGTATAAATGAATGCCTGATGTATCGTGTCGCCGGCACTCAGCATGCTTATGTTATAAACGACTTCGAGGAAAGCTGTCGACGGGGCCCCATTCAGTGCATCACAAATCTCTTGGGGGCTAACGCTATTAGAAAGCTTTGTAAAAAACTCATTCGCATCCGGTTCGAGAATCCCGTAGTCGCTCAAACATGCAAGCATCCCCCCCATTGCACCGGGCCCATAAGTAGGATCGTCTTTAAAGGCCTGGTTTGGACTTGGATAATCGTTGATGATTGACGGCAGGGGGGGCGAATTGCCAATCTGGTCTCTGTCTTGATCAGTACAGAGTTCCAAAATCAGTTCTGCCAATGTTTGCATAACCATGGCCATGACTTCAAGACCTAAGTTTTTAAGACTTTTCTTGATTTCGTCCGCCAACGCTTGACCAATATTAATTTTTGGCAGCTTGACGGGATACATTTTAGGTATTTTTAAAAGAACGGGGGGCTTTGGTTTTTCCCACGGAGAGGTGCCGGGAAGCGGGATTCCCAAAAAGCTTGAATCCATTGGAACGCCGGTTTGTAATGTTAAGCATTCCAAGGCTGCCTCAATTAAATGATTGATGCCTAACATACCTATCACTTCACGAACTACATTTATTTTCCCTTCCGCTTCGGATAACTTTTTAGCAATTTTTTGTAAATCGGCTGAGATCTTTTCTTCTTTTTCGCTGGCTGCTTCATTAAGCATCTGCAATTGATTTGCCTGATCTTGAACAGCTTGCTCAACTGCATTAGATGTGTCTATGCTCATGAAAAGCTTGTTGATATCATCTTGCGAGTTAGCAATTAGTTCGGAAGCCTTGGGAGTCTGGGGCAACCCATCATAATCAATGGTCGTATTATCTACGTATAGTTTAACGAAATGAGACCACGGATATCCAGCATTACGCGTCGAATAAATTGCCGAAAGATTATATAGTATTTTATTGGTTACGGCATTAGTAAGTGCGTCAGCTTCCTCAAAATAATACTGGTTCGCTTTTATCAGGTGTTTGTCCATCCCGTCTTGGGTTACTACAATATGGTTAATTGTATAGTCCTGATTAAAAGAAATTTGCAGAGTGTCGTCTTCCGTGGGGCGATATTCAATGCCGTTAACTTCTATAAACTCCACTATCTTTTCGTGGGCAAGACGAAGTCTATTATAAAACTTAGAAAAGCTAATGGGCGGCTTTACTCGGCCGGAATAAAACTTATATTGATTTTCATATTCTTTAAACAGGGTCGACAGATCTTGAATTCTCATTCCCAGCCTGGAAATAGCATACGACTGGTGATGGACGCCGGCGGAGGCAAACGGCCCTCGGCACGGCAAAAGGTCTACACTAGCAGCCGGGAGTGCATATAACAAGGTAACCCGAGTGTCCGGTCGACCCGAGAAATGATAGCCCATTTTTGACTCGAGAAGTTCGCCAATTACCTGCGAAGCCCCTACTTTTCCATAGTAGTTTAATATTCTTTGTACGGCGTGTTGGCGTGTTGCACCTGTGAAGAGATCCGGTATGCCAGTTGCATCTGCTGGCTTCTCACCAGTGTCGCCTCGGATGGCAATATAAATGATATCGGGCTGTCCGGGGGTACCCTTTACAACCCATGGCTTGTTAAGCTGGCGGCGGCGCCAATCTCGTGTTAATGCTATGCCGCTCATCAAAAATTCCTAATTAGTGTTGTTATATCCACTGAGAATATACGCCTCGCTTGGTATCTCCAAATAGGCATTCTGCAATGCGCTCAGACTAGTTGTGCTTGGTACTATACCCCCTACTTCGGTTTGAGCACATTGGTGAATAATAGTCTTTAATCCGGTGGCGTACATTGAGCCAAAACTTGGTGATGTCGACATGCCGTAAAAAGGAGAATAATGAGTATGACTCATGATCTCGTCATTAAAGGCTCGTTGCGATTTTAAGAAATCATAAAGGATTTCTCGTATCTGTTCAATTTCGGATATCATACCCTTTAAGAAAAGAATCAAATTGTCTCCCTTTACAAGGGGTTGCAGATCGGAATCGTCATTAGCCGCTATCAAATCTATGCCGCGGCTTAAAATGTCTTTGCCGCCTTGTGAGTTGCGCATATCGGTTCCGGTTACTAATTTAATGCCACCGCGCGCTACAACTCGAATTTCGTCAGCTTTTATTCCCACCGCCGATCTGGCGGGGGGGTTGCCCACCTTTCCGTCTACTATGTTAAAGTATTCATCAATGTCGGATTTTTGACTAATATAAACACGAGCCGCATCAACTGTAAAATCGGGATTCACTTTTATTGGATTTCCCTCATCATCGAGGCCGCGGGCATAAGAGGCCATACGCCCCGCCACAAGATCTATCGCAGCACATTGAGTAGTGCCGCGGCCTCCGTAGCCGGTGGTGATTCCCTTACTACGATCAACGCCCAGCACGAGCCATGCGTTTCTATCGTTCGTATATACAGCTTCCGAAGGGGTTTGTTTAAACAAAGGAACCGTCTCCATAGACCGGTTGCCTGCAATACCAGAAAAATCAAACTTATGCTGTATACTAGCATTAGTATATGCCTGCATCTTTTGCAAGGGGGCACTAGAAAAATCAGTGGCTAGCTTTATAAGCTGCGGCCTCGTATATTTTATTTCTTCTCCGCTCATATTTTTATCCTGTCTGATCGTCGCAGCCGGGGGGCGAACCATATACTACCGTGTCAGAACCCGGTACCGGATCCGGATATAGGTAAGAACATGGCGTTCGATTTGCTACCGGCATGTTTTGGGCCACGGTTGCAACCTGTACCACGGGATTATCCGAGTCTTGAAGCTGCTGATCAAACCAACCGGATTTTCCGACCCACTTTTTGTATTTTCCCTTGCTCTCTACAAATGTTTCAGCAGCTGCCTGTCGATGATCTGTGAGGACCTGTGCAAATACGTCCAGTCCTTGGGCCCCGGTGTATCCATGCCCCGCAAATAGTTTAGCCTCTTTCGTTCGGCGCGATACATGGCCGGCGCTTGTACCTTGCGAGACAAGCTCTGTGTCTGATTTCATAAACCATTTTGCCGCTTCATCACAATTGCCCTTATTTAATTCTTTAATCAGTTCCCTTAATCCGTAGAAGTTTGGGCCCTTATTAATACAGATAGAGGCCATGGCATCAAATTGGTTTTGAGTGATTGGGACATTTATCTTACTCTTAAAGTATACACAGTGGGCCTCGATATCGACATCTCGTAGCTCTTCGGCCTGGGCCCTGCTTACCGGTGCGGGGTCTTCGTTGGGGTTATATCCAATTCGCGCTTTCTTGCTAGCCCAGTTTCCTCGCGAGTTCTGCTGACGCTCATTACGAGAAGGCATTCCTTGGAGGTCCTGCTTAAAATTTCTGTCATAAATTTCTCTTTCGTTAACCTCGTCGCCCAGAAGTGAGCCTCTGCTAGGATTGGGGTCACGTACTTTAATGGCGTGACCGTCGCCAATACTTGGGACCGTCTTGGTTCCCCAGGGCCAGCCGGGCCTGTATACAGTGTACCAATCTGGGGTTAACGCTGTCGAGCGGGGAATATAGTAGTCTGCCCATTTCCACCGGGTCGAAGGGGTGCCACCAATTGCCGAGGGTCCCATCCAGTCCGCAGAATTGTCATTTGTGCCGGGCTTGTCGTCATAAATCCATCCACGATAACCCTCATGCGCAGATATAAACTTTTTCCCTTGTGGGGAAATGCTCATACTTTGAGGATTATAGCGAGGTGCGTTGTTGTCTGCGCACTCCGCGATGCCGCCTATGTTGGTTGATAGTTTGGTATCCATAGCAGTGAGAGCGTCGGACATGTGGTACTGTTGCTCGGTAGCAGCTGCCAACATATATGCTATATTGGCTTTTGTGACCGCGGTGCATACACCAGTCATATAAGCAGAAGAATCGGATTTTACCTTTACAATGTCTCCCACTATTGGTTGTACTCCCGTCTGATGACTCATATCATAACTGAAAGTGGGCAGCAGTCTAAGTGTTTCCGAGGGGGTACCGGTGCGCTGTTCGTTTTGGAACGCCTGCAAAATGATATCCACAGAGGGAGATGCAACACGACTGCGAGGATCGGATAAAATATAGCATTTAAGTTCGAGGCGATCCCAGTTTTTCGTCTGGCCATATGCATCAAGATCCGAAGAATCATTGTTATCGGTCGACGAAAACTCATATGGCACTATGGCAAAAACAACAGCATCTGTTTCGATATCTAAAAGGTTATTGCCTGAACGTGTTGTGTAATTGCTCTCGACTGTCGCCTTTAACAGTGAAAAAATGCTCGACATCCCGGGATCAAAAACAGCCTGGTCGAGAGATGTATAATATTTTTGCCGATACTGCCTCAAAAATTCTTTAAATTTCCCTTGCGATATCAAAGTACCGACCATGGCATTAACGCCGGCTGTGGAGGGGCGTCCAGACACTACTCTTCCTCCTCGTTCAGCATATCATACAAATCCTCTTTATCTTCTTCGGACAGGCCGACGGCGCCTCCTTGTTGCTTTTGCAACAACGCCGAGATCTTAACCATCTGTTCATTAGATCGTTGTAGGTTTTCTACGTATTTAGCTGCGATGGAGCCTAGCTCCTTTCGGGCGGCGTCTGACATCTTCATGTCGTTCATCGTATCAACAAGGAGCGACTTGGCGAGGGCCCGGTCTTCACGGATGTTGCGTGTTGCCTCGATGATATATTCTTCTAGATTTCGCCGCTTTCCCATTTGTTTTTAAAAACCCTATATTTCTTGCGTAGTTTATTGAGGTTGTTGACAACTTGTTTTGTATTGAGCCCCGTAATCTCCCGTAAGTATAAGTAAATAGCTTTTTTATTAAAAATATCGATATCTTCGGAAGACTCAAAGAGGATTTTCACCGCTTTAAGAACCTTTTTTTCATTCTCTTTGAGCATGTCCCCGTCCCAGTCAGCTAGCTCAATAAAAAAATTATTCCAAAACTCTTGCTCCTCTCGGACCTGATCATATTGCTTTTCTTTGGAGACCACCTCCTCTTCTAGCTGGTTAAGCATGTCTTCCAGGTAGATTTCTTTTCTAGCTCGGCGCGAGTTTTGTTTAACTTTGTGAATAAACCAGTTTTTGGTTACCACACTAAAATAAGAAAATGCTTTTGATCCCTTATTTGGATCATACTTGTCTAAAATGGTAGTAAGCCAGACCTTGCATTCGTCTCGCAAGGAATCAATATTTGGTAATGTTGTAAAACGATAAGTAAAGATTATTTTATTCACCATCTCGTCAAAGGCTGGTTGTATGAATTCTACATATAATACTGTCCGTCTTTTGTTACAGCTTATCTTGGCATATTCTACAATCGCATCTTCATGGATTTGAGTGAAATAATGATTTTTGCGCCTCTTACGGCGCTTCTTGATCGGCCGCATTTCGGGCATCTGCAATCTCCTCTTTAATTAATTCTACATCCGTCGTAAGAGAATAAATTTCCTCAAATTTATTTAGTTCTTGCTGGACCATCTTTGTTCTTCCGATTAGCTCTTCTATAATTGGCTCTCCATAAAACATCTCCATTTCATATAGGGAAGAAATAAATCTCTCAAACTCATGAAAAATAATATATAAATCTCCCAAATTATCAGATGTATAGAGAAGCTTGCCTAAAATCTTAAAGCAATACCACACCAATAGGCTGTTTACCAATAGAGAAACCACCAATCCTAGTATTAACCACGTCATCGCTTTTTATGTAAATCCTCTTGTTGTCGTCTTAGATCTTCACGCGCGTCAACTATAAATTCTTCTGTTACTTCTCCGGTTTTTGGTGAATGTTCCTGTTTTTTTATATAAGTTGGCCGAGTAAGCAGCTTTCTGAGCGCTCCTTGTTGATTACACTTTTCGCAGTCCAACAATTTTTCATCTGCGGGGTGCATCGCCGGAGTAAGTTCTTTGCACTGGTCACACTTATATAAATAGCGAGGCATTAGTTCTCTTCTTCTAATAGATCTTTAATGTTATCACTAAGTTGTACACCGCCAAGTTCAACGACGGGTGGGTTTGCAACGATTAGGGTGTCGTCATCGCCCGGGGTCAATTCAAAGTCCATACTTTCTAATAATGGCACTATGTCAGTCTCCTCTAATAAGCACTTTTGTAGAGCCATCATTAGGGCCCCCTTTGCTTGATTGCTTAATTTCATTTTAGTCTCCTTTCAGTATTCTATGGCTATCCGAGTCGAAATGCTGAGTTGAGAACTCAAACAACTCCGTATCTTCTAGCGCTCTCATTTGATGCCGTAAGCCTCGATAAACATGAAAGTTATCGCCGGCAGTTAATATTACCTCTTGCGCTGTTGCTAGGTCGTCAGCATCGGAATATTTTACCAAAAGCTTGCCGGACTGTACATAAAACACTTCATCTTTAAGCTTGTGAAAATGCCATGAACAGCGCTTGCCTTTAACAAAATATAATAACTTCCCGCAATACTCCTCGCAGTTTACGATCCACTTTTCAAATCCCCACCCTTTGGGGACAAAATTAATTTCCAAAGAAGTCGTCTGCATTGCTTCCCTTATCGTCAATATAAATATCTCCTGCTGGTTTCCCCAGCAATAAAAGATGATGCTTGGCACCCCACTTTTCTAGTTGCCCCTTGGTTAAATCATAAAAGGCCTTACTAGCATATGCGGGAGAGTTGTCCGAGCGGCCCATACCGCGAGCAGTATTATAAATTATAGTATGGCCCGCCTCATGTAGTTCGTTTACCTTTTCAATTCTGCTTTCAAACGGCTGAGCTGCTTCGTATTGACTATCCGTCAAGGAACATATCGTTCCATCTATATCAAACACGTATACCATCACACACCTTTTCTATAATATTGGTTGTAGAATACTTCTTTAATCGATTAAAAAAGCATAGTCTCTTTGCATGTTGTGATCCTATAACCTTTTTATGTTGCCAGTCCGATCCTACAATTAATATATCTATTTTACTCTGTTTTATTTTCTTTTTAAGGGACGCGTCGTCATTAAATATCACCACTTCATCAATATATCTAATAGCTTCAAGCACTCTTTTTCGATCCTTTTGGTTATTAATCGGTCGGGTGGCGCCTTTGGTCTCCGCTACGCGGGCATCAGAATCAATTCCTACAATTAAATAATCTCCCATTGACTTCGCATACTTAAACATCTCTATGTGGCCACGATGAAGTATATCAAAGCACCCGTTGGTCCATACCCTCATACTATACTAA
>Ga0233431_1005013_pt1 | contig 13409 bp, 13 predicted proteins | sample SI_118_April2016_FD_179867 | JGI IMG/M metagenome (GOLD analysis project Ga0233431, IMG submission 179867) | Seawater microbial communities from Saanich Inlet, British Columbia, Canada - SI_118_April2016_200_MG | ecosystem: Environmental > Aquatic > Marine > Inlet | place: Canada: British...
GTAATTCATTTTAAATACAGCTCCATATTGTATATTTATTATAGTAAGAATAAACACTGAAAATTTTAATAGAGCAACACAATACGTCAAGCTAAGTTTGGCATATTATTTAGATTATGTTCCTTAACAGATAAAAGTGTGTGAGAACATTTTGCCTTAAAATCAATTTCCTCTTTTCTGAAAAGACCTTTTGTACGAACTTCCAGTAAAAATTTCTCAATGAACTCATTCTGTTTATTTAATATAAATTTAACCCTTTTGTTATTTTTACCAGAATCTATCTGTACAGCTAATTCTACACTTCTGTAAAGATGTTTAAAAAGCTTTGAATTATATTTTTCAATAAATTTGAAAACATCTTTATCCATCATTTCCAGTAAGGATAATTTATTTGCAACCCTGCGGATACCAATTGCCCATTTTTCAATATTCTCTATATCATTTGTCGAAATATCATTTTGAATTTTTAAATTATTCAGCACTGCTTCAATATTGCTTATATCAATAAACTTTTCTGTCTGAACTTTGCCATCTTTATATAGATTATATTTCTTTACACGTAATAATATATGTTCTTGTAAGGCAGATAATTTTCTTTTTAAATTAACAAGAAGATTATCCGGCCAGATAATAAAATTAACTACTCACATACACAGTATTGCAAGAATAACACCTAAAAGTCTTTCAATAACAGGCTGAAATGAAGTAACGACAGTAAAACTGCCGGCGACACACATTAAAAATGCTATTCCTGCCTGCAAGCCGATATAAGCTATTCCTGGGCGAGCTGTAAATAAATATGAAGTAAAAAAGGTCACACCCAATATAATAGAAAAAATAGCAAAACTGGATTCAATTCCAAATTGAAGAATAAATAGCCCTACAGCACCTCCAATCAAACAGCCTAATAATCTTAAAATACCTTTATGATTGCTTGTTATAATATCTGTCTGAGATGCAAATACAGCAATTATCGCTACTGACATATTCAATAAACCACCAGGTATTTGGAGCCATAAGCAAAACCAAAATGTAAAAAGAACACCCAAAGTTGCTTTTGTTGCATGAATAGCCACCGGTATATATATAGGCAGTTCATAAGATAAAAATTTTAGCATAAAATAATCTGCCTTATCTGAATCTATTTTTTTATAGCCAGGAGCCTCATTTTTATATTTAAAACTATTCCTTAAAACATATGTAAAATCATTATAGAATGATTCTAAAAAATAGATCATTTCGTGAAAAATCATAATTTCTTCGACAGAAAAAGATTTAGAGTAGGCTGAGTTTTTATTATATGAAATTTTTATTTTATTAAAATTGAGCTGTATGCTTACAAGAAGTCTTTTGATTTTTCTATTATCATCATAAAACTTTTTATTGGACAAATCATTAAAATTTGAAATAATCAAATATAATAAATCTAGATAATTCTTAGAGTAATCAGATTTTTTTTGAGCTAATATCTGCTTATATATTATTCTTAAATTCTTAATTTTGTAGTCTAAAATCTGAAACATTGTTTCAAATTCGACTCTATGATTTTTGAATATTTTTTTTTCAAGCTTAGCACTACCCACTAAACCATTATTCTTCTTCAAAAGCACTAATACATCATTATATAAAGTATTAAATTTTATCTCATTATATTTATTTTCAGTGTATTGAAGTAAACATTCTTTTACAAGAATCGCTGTTTTAGATAACAATTGTTTTGAACTGACAACCAGCTCATCACCTGCATAATGCGGCCATAAGATAATATTTATAAACCATGAGGCCATTACTCCTATAAAAATATCTGCTGCTCTATAATAGACAATATGCAAAGGAAAAGTACCATATGGATCTGATAAAGCTACCATTCCCATTAAAACCATATTGGCAAGCATATATAGCCAAAAGTAACCATATTTAGCCTGAAAACCTAAATAAAAACCTATAAAAATACCGGCAATAATAAACAGTGAAAATAAAATTGGATTCTGGATGCAAAAGCCAAGAAAAAATAGTGTAAGGATACAACCGATTGTACATCCCAAAGACCGCATCCAGCCTTTAGCAAAACTGGCACCTACATCCGCTCTCATCATAACCAAAGCGGATATTCCTGCCCAAAAAGGAAAACCTAATTCCAATGCATCAGTTACGGCAACTGCAAGAGTGCAGGCTATAGCTGTTTTAATAGCCAACCTGGTTTGCAGACTGTTCCATGAAAAAATTTTAACAAGAGTGTTAAGGTCATTATAAATTAAATTGTAGTGATAACGAACAGACATTTTAGATTTTAGATTTTAGATTTTAGATTTTAGATTTTAGATTTTAGATTTTAGATTTTAGATTAATTTAAAACCAAATATCTAAAACCAGTAGTAAAGTAATAATTACTGTAAACAAAAGCGCACCGTAAAATAATATATCCGTGACAGTATATTTCTCAACATCATTTTTTTTACCATTACTGCCCATGTTTTAGTGGCCCACTTAATAAAAATTAACTTGTAACTTATAACTATAGAATTATAAACGTTCTGGCATTAGCACCTTCAGAAAGTCTAATGTCTTTGGGTAAATTTTTAAATTCAATTCTTACAGAAAAACGACGCTGAAGCCTTATCCAGTTTGTCGTAGGTTCTATATATGGAAGCAATTTATTTTTATCTTTTGTTCTACTGGTTCCCCTTCCAATATAAGAAACAGTACCTTCAAATAAATTGAACGGATACATGTCAGTATAAATATAAACTTTCTGACCCGGTTTAATATGTCTGATAACACTCTCTTTATAATTAGCCATAATCCACCAATAAGAGTCCTGTATAAGAACAAACATAGACTGTCCTTCTCCTGCATAATCCCCAGGTCTAATATTGAAATTTGTTATGTAACCATCTGCAGGAGCATATATTTTAGTCTGACTTAAGCTGTATTCAGCCATAGCTACCTGTGATGTTATTGAATCGATACTAATTTCCTGAGAGTTTATCATTTCTTCCCAGTACTGACATTGTTCCTTGCCTTCTGTGAGTTTATTTCTTGCATCATCAAGGCTTGTTATTTTTTCTTCATACGACTGTTTTGATACAGCTCCTGTACTGGAAAGTTTCTTATATCGTTCAAAGTTAAGCAATGCAATATTATATTCATTTGCAATAAATTTTAGTTTTTTTTGTGCAAGTTCATACCTAGTATTTAGTATTTTAAGTTGAGATTTTTCCTGTCTAAGAGAGGCATTTTTCACATTCAGCATTAACTGATAAGGATAAGGATCTAACTGCATGAGCACAGTTCCTTTTTTAACATATTGGTTATTTTTTACATAAATATCCTGAATATGCCCTTTTACTCTAGGAGTAACAACCACTATATGAGCTCTTATATAAGCATCACTTGTATATGCGATACACCATCCATGAAAAAGAAAATAAATACATATTACCGCAATTATCACCGTAAAAAATATTATCGTTATCTTTTTCCGTTTTGTCATGTATTTACCTTTAATTAATTATTAACAATCAGCCATTATTCAGGATATACCAGTGTTTGCCCTTAACTATGAATGACTTCATCTTCTTTGCTGTGCCCAGAGGGTTCCCTTTTTCTGTGATAAAATAGTTATTTTTATTTTCAAGCATTTTTTCAAGCGTATTTACATCACTTATAACTTCAGCATCCTGATTCATATAATAATTAACAGCGCCCCTACTCACCTCATCCGGTCTGTAAAGGTATAAAGTTTTATTTGGATTATCTATTGCTTTGTAACATTTATAGATAGGGTAAAAAGAATATTTATTATTAAAGAGGACAGCAGTCATAATTCCAACGATAACAAAAACAACTAATAAAAAAATTGAGATTCTCATTATAATCTTACGCCAGTTAAATTTAGACAAGAAATAGCTCTCTTTGATTATTTTCATTGCCATTATAGAAGTAAAAAGTGCTAATGGTGGGTATAAAGGCAATAAGTACACTGATCGTTTTGCACTTGATACAGAAAGTAGTATAAACGGAAAGACAAACCACGTAATAATAAATCTTAAATTAAAATTTAAGACCAAAAGACGGCGATGTCTATGTGCAATGAGAACTATAATGATAATCACAAATACAACAGTCCATGGTAGAAACTGCCCAGGTAGTTTTCCCAAATAATAATAGAATGGATTATCATGCTGAGCATAAGAACCTGTAAAACGTGCGATAGTATTTTTCCACGTAGCAGTATACGCTATTTCATAACCATGTCTTAAATAGAGACGCCAAACCCATAATGCTACCGGAATAAGAGAAAGAAGTGATCCTACTATCAGTAGTATCCATGACTTAATAAATATTTTTTTATTCCATATAATTTCACTAATCAACCAGAAAAACAGTCCGCATGTAGGTATTGCCAATCCTAATAATGATTTAGTAAGCATACCAAAGGCAAGAGAGAATACAAATGCTATAAATAGAAGCAGCTTAATAATAAAATTCTTTTTATGCTCCGCTATATCTTTATGGAGGGCATAAAACGATGCCATTGCCGCAACAATAAAAAAACATAAGGTCATATCTACTAAACATCGATTCGCAATCGCCCAAAATTGAGCCGATGTGGCTAAAGCAACCCCTGAAAGAAAAGATATTAGAGGATCATATCCCATTTTTGATGTTAGTAGGTAAATTATAAGAACTGCAAATATTGCGGCAAGTCCGGAACAAAGTCTTGCGGTAAATGGACTTCTCCCAAACGTATCAAAAAAACCTGCAGTAACCCAATAATAAAGAGGTGGATATTCCAGGAATGGTTCACCGTTTAACATCGGCATAGTGTAATCCTGAGTCCTCGCCATTTCTGCAGAGATGCCTGCCACTCTCGGCTCATCTGTACGCCATAGCCTTTTCTCGCCTATTGTAGGAAGAATTAGGATAACAACAAAGGCAGCCAGAAGGAAAAAATATTTGACTCGTTTATCTGAAACAGCAGCACTGGACATATTCATATTTGACTCTTTCTATTATAATTAATAATTAGTAGTAGTAGTAGTTACCTCTGATTATATGTAACACCAGTCAATATTTTAGTATCTAAACAAAATATTATGCTAATAATCGATAAAAAATGAATCCCCCCTTAATACAAATACCACGAGACATAAACATTTTATTAAAACTTTGTACACGCCTCTAGTCACCAGTCACTACTCTTTCTTAGGTGAGTGCGAAATAAAAATGATAATAAGCATTGTAATTGAACTGATTATCATCAGTATTCCGGTAAGTAAAAATGGAGCCCGAACAGTAAATGCATTTGCCAAATATGCACCAACTGTAGGAGCTGACAGTAAACAAATACCACTAATTACAGAGATAAGAGCAACTGATTTAGCAACAAATTTTTTAGACACTTCCTCTATTACCAAAGCATTAAATGGCGCGTAAACAAAACTGGCTCCAATGCCGGTGCAAAACCAGCAGAATAGAAAGAAATCTCTATTACCAAGCACTTGAGGCATGGAATTTATCACACAGGCAACATAGCTAATTCCAACAATTAGCAGTCCAATAAGAATTAGAATAATTTTCTCTCTATTTTTAAATTCACTGACAATTATCGCGCCCAAAAGTCCACCACAACCTAAAACAACAAAAATAAGTTCAAATGTACTTTTTGTAAATCCTACTTCTTTAGCAAAAAGCGTTATCAGACTATTTGATAAAAAATATGAAAATGTTCCAAGAAAAAGCGTTACCAGCCCCATAAAAAGTTTATGGTTCTTAAAAAAAGCAATGCAGGTATCTTTTATATCCCTAATCAGAGTTAAAGGTTTTTTCCCTTTATCTAAACTATCCAAATGTATAGTATCAAATTTTTTAGGAAGTAAAAACAGCAACACACCCGAGATAAAATAAATAGTTGCAGTAATAAAAAAAACATCTTGAGGCTTCAAATAAATCAAAAGCATTCCCCCTATTACAGGAACAGAAGTGTTAAAGATTTGTATTAATCCCTGAATACTACTTGTTACAGCTAATAATTCATCTTTTTGAAACATATTTTTAATGATCGCTGAACTGGCAGGTCTAAAAAATGTTTTATTTACAGATCTTATTACTATTAGGATAATGAATACCCTGAAGTCAGTAACATAGCTAAATGACAATGTTATTAATGTTGTAACAAAAGTCGAGTAGATAATAACTCTTCTCAAAGGCCATTTATCGACTAAAGCGCCTGAAAACAGTGAAAACAACATTGGCAGCGAATATGCTATTGCCATAACAGCAAGGTAAAACGGACCCAATTTCCAGGAATAAACAAGCAAAGCAGCGGTCGCGACACTATCCAAATTTTTGCTGAAATAAAATGCTATTTGGGAAATAAAAAGCCATTTAAATTCACTGTTTTTAAATGGCGTTAATATTTTTATCATAAAATTAAATCAATATTATATAGTTCGTCAGTTGACGGATTGTGGTTTATAGTTATATTTATTCTTAATTTAATTATAAACAAATAAATCAACTCAACAATATAAGGTGACAAAAATGGTGAACAATAATCGAAAATTAAGCTTTTTAGATAAATTTTTAACTCTATGGATATTCCTTGCTATATTCATAGGCATAGGTATTGGATTTTATTTCCCTACTGTTAAGAGTATAATGACAAAATATACTGTAGGAACAACAAATATACCTCTTGCGATCTGTCTCATTATTATGATGTATCCTCCTCTGACAAAAGTACGCTATGAAAAACTTCCAAAAGTTTTTATGCATTTTAAAATACTTCTTTTATCCTTGGTACAAAACTGGATAATAGGACCAATTTTAATGTTTGCCCTGGCAGTTTTATTTTTACATAACAGTCCTATGCTGATGACAGGTCTAATAATGGTAGGTCTAGACAGATGTATAGCTATGGTAATTATATGGAATCAGCTTGCAGAAGGAGATAGTGAGTATTGTGCAGGTCTAGTTGCATTCAATTCAATTTTTCAAATTTTATTTTTTTCAGTATATGCATTTATATTCATAACATGGCTTCCATCTGTAATAGGCTTTCATGGAGTAGCAGTAAATATATCCATAGGTGAAATTGCTAAAAGTGTTCTTATATATTTAGGCATTCCATTTCTGGCAGGAATAGTTACAAGATATGGATTTATTGCACTAAAAGGCAGTAAATGGTTTGAAGAAAAAATAATTCCTAAACTGAGTCCTTTTGCTTTAATTGCTCTATTACTTACAATAATATTAATGTTTTCCATTAAAGGACATAATATAATAGCTGTACCAATGGAAGTTATCAGTGTAGCAATACCTTTACTAATATATTTTCTTATTATGTTCTCAATTTCATTCTATATGTCATTTAAATTCAAAGCAACATATGAAGAATCAGCAAGTCTAAGTTTCACTGCTGCGTCTAATAATTTTGAACTTGCAATAGCTGTTTCTGTTGCTGTATTCGGCATCAATTCTCCTGTTGCTTTAGCAGCTGTTATTGGCCCCTTAGTTGAAGTTCCTGTACTAATAAGTCTCGTAAATGTATCATTATGGATAAGAAAAAAATATTATAGCAATACAAAACAAAGAGCTATGTAAAATTATGGAAAAAATAATAGAAGTATTAAAGGCTGTATCTGATCCAACTAGATTGCGAGTTTTAATGACAATGAATAACGGAGAGATTTGTGTTTGCCAGATCACAAAATTACTTAACCTGGCAAAATCAACAATTTCGAAACATATGTCAATACTGAAACATGCCGGTCTTGTCAAAAGTCGAAAAGATGGAAAATGGATTTATTACAGGCATAATACAGATGTCCAAAACATCATTAATTTAGAAGTATTGGAATTATTAAAAACTAAACTGGTAAAAGATAAAATAATTATCGATGATAAGAAAAAACTGGCAAAAATAATGTCAGTTAACAAAGTTGATTTGTGTGCGTGTCAGAATTGCTCAAACTAAAAAGCAGTCTATATCTCGATATTCTATACTTAGATATAGACTGTTTAGGATTTTATTTTACTCTTCGTAATGATTATTTTTCTTCTTCAATTAATTTTAATAAGCGAGGTAAATATTCATCATGGGCGCCAGCTTTTTCAGGAACAACCTTGCTGGCTATATTTAAGAAATAATGTACATCACGTCCCATTTCCTGCCCCCTGCGTGTGTGCATATCAAGAACATAATCTTTTACAACAGGTTTACGTCCTTTAGCAAATTCTTTTTCAATAATATTTCTAAGCATATCACTTGAACGATCTTTTACCGATTTACATAGAAATCTAATAGCATGAATAAAAAATAGAGGACGATCCGGTGCATAATATGAAAAATCATTTTTCATATCTTTAAGACTGCGAATGAGTATTGGTGCATTGACATCTCCAAAACCAATATCCTCTACACTTATAACCTGTAATCTCAACCAAAGATAATTTTCCATTTCTTCGGAAGTAATATACATTTCCCAGGCAAAAGCTGTTGCATCTTCAACTTCTCCTCTACGAATACTCTTTTGTAAACCAGAAATAACTTCATCTGCATTCAAACCGTTTTTTGTTTCTAATTTCTGCCATGGATCATAAGGTCTAGACATAATCTTTCCTCCTTTTTATTTTAATACAAATTAATTTTGTAATCCTGTTTTCTTTCTAAAAACAAATGTAAATACTATTAGTCCGATGACTAAAGAAATGACAAACAACAACATAATATTACTGAAGTTTGAAGATATAAGCGATAATTTATCCAGTGAAATAAATTTGAATCCTAAAATATTGTAAGTAATTATCATACCAATAACTGTAGGCAAAATTCCAGTATAGATATTAACTGTTATATTCCATACCCCCATACATGTGCCTACATTCTCAGATGGTAATGAAGATGTAAACAAACCTATATAGCCGACAAAAAACAGCGGAAAACCACAGCTAAAAATAGTTAAAGCAATCACCATATACCAAATTGGTGATCCTATAAAAAAAGCAAAAATAAGCATGCTCAGAATCACACATGTTACACCGATATAAACACTTTTCATAGCTCCGAATGAATTCACTATTTTACCGGCAAATATACCTACAATAAAGGCACAAATAGTTCCCGGAATATACATTTCTCCTATAAGAACACTTTCAGCGTGATATATATCATGCAGGATAAATGGGAATACGAAATACAGGGCATTCTGAATCCCAAAGATTAAAAATGCAACTAAAATACCAAATACGAACTTATAGTTTTTCAGCAATGAGAGTCTGATAAAAGGTATTTTACCTCCCCGCTCTTTCTTTATACTAAAAACAATAAACAGAATTAGAAAAATAATTCCTATTATACAAAGCAATACGCTCAAAAATGTTACTGCTAAAATAAGAAATATAATCAAAGTGCAAAGCAGTAAAGCTCCGAGAATATCTAATTTGCTATTTTTAAGCTCTTCATCCGGAAGATATTTCATAAAAAATGGAATGCATATCAAAGACAAAAGAGGCACCATAAAACCATATTGCCATGATATATAAGTTGCAATAAATCCACCGATAAAATATCCTATACCAGAGGAAAGTTGAAACATTGCCGATGTATAACCAAAATAGCGGGCTTTATGTTTACCAGGAACATATCTGGCGACAAGAACAATAAGACAACCCGGTATGATACCTGATCCAAGTGTCTGCACAAATCTGCAAACAACTACTGCATAATAAAAATCTTGAAAAATAAAGCCCAGCATTGATGCAGCACAGAAAAGTAAAACCCCGAATATGAACAGTTTTTTCATACTAATAATATCGGCCATAACAGCATATACCCCGCCTCCTATTCCAAAGGAAATCCCTGCAACTGCAACGATAAGACTTGCGGACGATGGAGATATATGAAACCCTAAAGCTATATTAGGCGTCACCAGAGTAAATACACTTTCATTGAAGAGCTGCAAAAACTGAAGAAAAAGCACCCATGGCATAACACGCAGGATTGCACCTTCACCCGAATAAGTTTTCGCATCTATTTTTAATACACTCACTATTTAGCTTCTCCTTTTCGTTTAAAAATACTAATTATCATATTTCGTCCTATATAAAAAATTATCGCACTTTGTACGAATTAAAGTTTATAATTATCAATTTTACTTTTGTAACTTTCCTGTAGATTCTCTTATTACTAATTTCGTATTTAGTACAATATCATTTTCATAATCCGAAATAATTTTAGAAGACCTCTTCTCTATTTTTTTTATCAATAAATCCATTGCCAATTTTCCAAGCTCTTTTTTAGGCTGTTCCATTGTAGTGAGATTAGGATTTACCAAATAGCTTAAATCTATATCATCATGACCAATTATAGATAAATCATCTGGTACTTTTACTCCTGCGTGTCCTGCGACATATAATGCTCCTGCTGCCTGCAAATCACTTGCTGCAAATAAAGCTGTTGGTTTGAAATCTAGTTCAAGTAGTTTTTTCATACTATTTTTTCCAGAATCAACGCTGTATCTACCTTCCATTATTAAAATATCTTTATCAGAGATACCGGCATCTTTAACTGCATTTTTAAAACCTTCAAGCCTGTCGAGTCCTGTCAGTGTTTTCAAGTTTCCTGTAAAATGGACTATTTTCCGATGCCCAAGTTCTGTAAGATATTTTGTTGCATTATAGGCAGAAATTTTATTATCTACAAAAACACCGGAACAGTCGACGTCCTGAATTTTTCTATCTATCTGTACTGTAGGCAATATATTATTAAGCAGTTTTATGTCTTCTTTTCCATCTTTGGAAAATGAAACTATGACTCCATCAACCATTTTACTCTGCATCAATTTTGTAGCATCTTTTTCTCTTTGATTTTCATTATCTGTATTATAGAAAATCACTGAATAGCCAAAGTCTTTTGCTCTATTTTCAATACATAATGCAAGCTCTGCAAAAAATGGGTTACTTATATCTGGAATAATTAAACCTATAGTGAATGTTTTATGACTTACCAACCCTCTTGCAATACTATTAGGCTCATACCCACGGTCATCCATAAGTTTTAATATTTTATCTTTAGTTTTAGAACTGACATCAGATTTATTATTAAGTACTCTAGAAACGGTGCTCACAGAAACTTTTGCCAACTCGGCTATATCTTTTATTGTTTGTGACATAATTCGTACAGTTTTCCCTATTTAAACTATTGAATATTAATTTCGGTAACGTTACCGAAAATTGTCATTAAACTATTGAATATTTATCTATTTTTTGGAAATTTGTTATTTTAAATTTAAAGTAACTACTTAAATAATCAAGTTATTTTCGATTAAATATTTAGAATAGAACTAATATTCCAATGATAACGAGAAGAATTCCACCAAATAATTCAACCTTATTTCCTAGGTAATCGCCAATTTTTTTACCAATATAAACTCCAGCCATTGATAAAATAAAAGTTACAAGACCTATTATTATAGAAGGAAAAATTATTTCAATTTTCATGAAAGAAAGACTCAACCCGACAGCAAGAGCATCAAGGCTTGTTGCTATGGCCAATAATAGAATAGTTGAGATCCCCATACTTTTTTTATCAGAATGCTCCTCTGTTTTAAAAGAATCATAAATCATTTTGACTCCGACCAAAACAAGTAAAATAAAAGCGATCCAAATATCCAGACTCATTAAATAGCCTTTAATTGATGCACCGGCATACCATCCCAGGAGAGTCATAAATGTCTGAAAAAAACCAAAAAAGAAAGCTATCAATAATACACGCTTAAACCTTAACTGTTTCAGAGTAGCACCATTAGTCATAGAAACAGCAAATGCATCCATAGCCAACCCAATCGAAATCGATATTACAACAAAAAAACCCATGTTATCCCCAAATATATTTATTCTAAAAAGGCAAAACGATTAGAATAGTGTTGATTTATTCAAATTCAAGTTTTAACTGCTTTCAACAATAGTGTAAAATAAAAAGCTCAAATTTATACGCGAATAAATTTGAGCCTTTCTCTGAATTATTTAACTGTCTCTAAAAAATTAATCCTAATGACAATATTATCATTGATGCAATAAGAACAAAAATGAGTCTTGGGACTAAAAATCTTATATATGTTATGTAAGAAACTTTTGATAAAATCAATCCTCCCATCACAATAGCAGATACTGGAGTAATGAAATTAACTATACCTGAAGCAGCCATATAAGCTGTTACAACCAAATCTTTTGGTATTCCCTTAAATGTAGCAATAGGGCCCATGATAGGCATTGTAATTGCAGCAAGTCCAGATGTAGACGAGATGAAAAAAGATAAAATAATATGAAGAAAATAAATTAAGTTTAGACATAGAACTGAACAATAATTAGCTATTCCAACTTCCGCCCAATGTAAAATAGTATCAAGTATTAGACCATTACTCATCACGACAGTAATTCCCCTTGCAAGACCTATAATTATTGCTACACCCAGAAGATCACAAGCTCCGTTTATGAAATTATCAACGATATCTTTTTCCTTCATACCGTAAACAATTCCAATAATAATTGCTGCTACAGCAAATAGTGCAGTCATAGGTTTATACCCCCATCCAAGTGTAGGAAGGAATTTTATACCCATACTGTCAAATGGCAGTACTCCATATATATATACTACGAAAGTTAGGATAAATATGATATTAATAATAATTCTTCTAGGAGTTAAGTCAGGAAGATTGGCTTCACTCTCTGAAAGATCGTAATGATCCATTATTTCCTTTCTTTTATCAGCAACCAGTGATTTTGAAGGATCTTTTTTGATTTTTGATGCGTATCTTAAAACTATAACAATATTTATGAATAGAATGACAATAAGCATAATAACTCTTAATCCAATCCCATCTCCCATACTTGTTCCAATAAAACGCGATGCAATACTCGTACTGAACGGACTTGATATTGCTGCTAAACAACCAGTCTGTGATCCAAGCACAAGTACAAGTACACAAACAAATGAATCGTATCCCGCCATAAACATTATCGGTATCAATAATGGATAAAAAGCAATTGTTTCCTCTCCAAGACTAAAAGTTGTACCCCCTAAAGCAAGAATGCACATTAAAACAACAATCATCAGACTTTCTTTGCCTTTTAATTTTTTTATCAAACCTACAATCAGTGCATCAAGTGCACCTGTTTTCATTGATAGACCTAAAAATCCTCCGATCATTAAAACAAAAAAAGCTATTCCGGCAGATTGATACAAACCTTCAATTGGGGCCTGAACAATTGCATATACCCCCAGGGCTTTTGCATGAACCGAAAAATGTTACAAATGAGCTGAATCTGATTTGACTAATTTTAAGTATCTTCTAGGTTGTAAAAACAGGAGGAATTGAATGAAGATATTAGAAAAGCTCGATAAT
>Ga0233431_1005014_pt1 | contig 13409 bp, 12 predicted proteins | sample SI_118_April2016_FD_179867 | JGI IMG/M metagenome (GOLD analysis project Ga0233431, IMG submission 179867) | Seawater microbial communities from Saanich Inlet, British Columbia, Canada - SI_118_April2016_200_MG | ecosystem: Environmental > Aquatic > Marine > Inlet | place: Canada: British...
GCAGATTTAAAGGAGGCATTTCTCCAACCTCTAACATCTTAATAATATTATCATTTAAAGCTTCTTCAACTGCCTCAACAATATTATGAATCTGTTTTGTTCCCACCAAAGTATATTTCTTTAGTTTTTTTGGTTCAGTTTGAGAAATACATCCTGCAATGATAATTATTTTGTAAGGATGGTTCTCCCCAATTTCTTTTAATCTTCTGTAAAAGTTATTTTCTGTGATTGTTTTAACTGTGCAAGTGTTTAATATAATGACATCTGCTTCTTCTAAATCTTTAGTTATTTCAAACTGAGCTTGTTTTAACAATCCAGCCATCTGTTCAGAATCTGCAAAGTTGTGTGAACATCCTGCAGTTTCAATGTAGATATTAGTCATAGAATTTCAGAGGTTTGAGGCTTTATAAATATTGTTGAAAGAAGTAAACTAAGACTCTCTTTTAGTGTACATTCTTTCAAAGGTTTCTTGGACTAAAGCTGACAAAATATTTCCCTGTTTAACTCCAAAACCATCACAGGTTAGTTCAATAGCTGACAAAACTTCATCATCATCAAAATATGCTGGAACGTGTCCACTATGCCAAAAATAGCGGTCTTCATCAACTCCCTCCTGAGTAATGGAATCTGGAATCTGTTCATTTAAAACGCCAACATTACAAAAAATCATTGTTGGTCCTGTCATATCTGAGGGATCATAAGGAGGTATTTCTGCAACACTTTCTCTTTGATCTCGGATTACTAAATCTTTTCCTGCAGTGTTCCAGAACTGAAATTGATAAGGTTGAGGTCCATTTTCTGGATTATACAAACGTTTAAGATTAACTGTTTCATTAACAAATCCAACTGATTGTTCAAGATCCAATAGTTTTTCACCACCTTTTGAAGGATATTCCCCTTCTCTGAATCCTAACGCATAGTTAATTGCAATAGCTTGATTCAAATATCCCCTGTGTGCATCAGGATACCTTGCTTCGCCACCACTAAAGTCTCGGGAGACTAAATGTTTTGTTCCGTCGACAACTAAGATAATTGGTTGATCTTTAACAATCTCGGCAGTTTTATCGCCAAACAAGTTAGACACCATAACTTCAGAGTTTTCGTGACTTTCTGTCGAACCCACTTTTATTCCTTTAAGGACTTCTATTCCTCGCGATTCCAATTGTTTTTCAATTGCTGCAACTGGAAGACCACCATAACTCATGTTGGGTACAACCAATAATGGTCTGTTTAAACGCTTGGCTTCTTGATGAACCTGATCAACATAATCCATTAGTAAGGTAGCTTCATAAGCCGCACATTCCATCTCAAATTGATGTCCTGCAGAACTCATTTTTCCTTGACCAAATAATTCGACAATATTAACAAACTGATCATAAGATAAAGCTTTTTGATATCTTCCGGTAGTTAAAGGAATTGCTTCTCTTCTAAATCGCACATATTCTAGATCTCGATGTAAAACATCAGCAGGATCAAAATTTCCTTGTTCAAATGAATCTGCTGTTTCTTTCCAATTCCTAAGTTCAGCAGTTGGGTCCTCAGCAGCATCAATTCTTTGTGCTAATTGCAATGTTAAGAAACCACCAGTAAATTCTTCAACTTGTCTTAGACGATCAACGTTTGCAGGTTCAAATCCTTCTTCATGAAGTTTTGTTAAAACAGTAAGATTTTCAATTGCAAAATCTCTTTTTAATCCTTCAATTGCATAACGTCTTAACTCTGGACCTGCAGTTCTAGGGTATAAGGACTCGGCTTCTCGATTAGAACTTAATAAAACTCTTCTCGCTTCATCATTATTAATTAAATCAAGTAAATCATCTGGAGATTCTATCCCACCAAAATGTAAGTAATCTTCAAGAATAAATTCGTTGGCTTTAGCCAACATTATTGCAACTTGAGGATTAGCAAAGAAAGTGTTAACAAATTTGTCAACTGAATCTATTTTTGCTTGCTTCAAAACTTTTTCAAGTGAAGAGACTTGGTACATAGATTCAAATTCAGGAATTGCTTTATCCCCATCGTGCATACTAATTGGATTATCCGGCATGCTATAATGTGATCTTCTTGCACCAGCGTTATTACTTATTTCTTCTCGATTTTTTCTAAAGCCAGCAGTTAGTTTTCCTAAGTCATCAAGAGAACGCATGTCACAATAATACACTAATAATTTGAAAAATTCCGAAGGCGTCCTCATTAATACATCAGCAATATCTTCATCTTGGGCAATCCGAGATTGCAATATTTCAAGTTTAGGAAATTTACTGTAAGGCAAAGCAATTGGAGAATCAGCTTTAAACAAAGCCATGATAATATCCATGTTTTCTCCAAGACGATCATCTCGTTGAAATTGTATTGCTGGAGCTTGTTCAGTAACCATATACCGTGCCCTTGCTTCTAAGAAAAAATCTTCAACTTCCGGACTAATCATATTATAAACATAATCTTGTAATTTTGCTTTAACTTTAGCAACAACTGGATCAATATGGGCTTCCGTTATCATCTTCACAAAAAGTCCAGCCATCCCGCCTTCTTCTTGGACCATTTGTTCTAAATCATCATCAGAATATTGTCCCATTACCTGATCAAATGCATCTGGATCCATAATGAGGAGATTTTAGAAGAGAGATTTATAAATGTTTTGGAGGAACTACCACTATAGAGGAGTCCTGTTTTCTAGTACTTATTTGTAGCTCTGACAGAAAGATATTTGGGAAGGAAAAATTCTCATTAAAAAAGAAATTAAAAAAAAGAAAAAAATTATTTCAGTTTCTTCACTGTCTCAGTTACCAGCCTTATTAACAGATCAAAATGACCTTCCTTTGCCATAGAATCATAAAGATCACCTGTAAAACTTTTTGGGCCAGCAACAGAGAGGTAAATCTCATCTCCCGTTTTGCCAGATTCAATCCCTTCTGCTAATGCTCTTAAAGTTCCAGCATAGAAACTTGCCACATCCTCCTTAGTAAGACCAGAATCAGTTAATGCTTTTACCTTGGCTTCATATTCTTTTGCCATAATCCCAACATCGCAAGCAATCCAAGTTCTTCCGGCAAGATGTTCTTCCTCAACTTCTCTAGCATTAGTTCCAAAGAGATACTTTATCACTTCTTCATCTTCTTCAACACAATTTTCTCCAAGAGTATAAGCTGCAACTTCATCCTTAACATTAATTCCAGTCATTACTCTTGCCACCCTAGATTTAGAAAGATAGTGTTCTAATTCATTAAGAGGTTTTGCTGCGGCGAGAGAGATAACTAATTTTCCCTGTGTGTACTCAGAAATCTCCTCTGCAACCTCATAAATCATATTACTTTCTTCCTCTAACTTAGACTTGATTGCTAGAATAATTACATCAGAATTCTCTGCTGCTGATTTATTATCTGTAGTTGTTCCAATTCCAGAATATTTGTGTCTAAGGTCTCTGAGTTTATCTTCATCTCTTCTAGTTGCAATTATTCTTCTGTGTCCCTTATGATAAAGAGCATCAATAACTTCTGTGCCTAAGCTACCAGCACCAATTATAGAAATAGTCTGTTCTTTAACAAGGAAAGCCACCATCGGTACTACCGAAAGCTGTGCTTCCTCCATATAAAGTTTCCGTTCTTTGTTCTAAGTTCATTTTTTTATACCTCCAAGCATTGGAAGGTTCCAGAAAAACTTTGTTTTTCTTTTACCTCCATATAAATTTAAGTTTTAAGAATTTTTGAAAGGCTCTTACTGAGCCGGCGCTGGAACTACAGAAGTTAAGATACTAAGCTTTGTTCCAGTGTATGCCATAAAGAATCAAATCAGAAATTGATATATAAAGCTAATGACACAATTTAATTCAAGAGTTAACTAAAACCCTAATCTATCTAGAATTACTTTCTTATTAAATACCTCAAAGTCTTTATACTCTTGACCCATACCTAAAAATAAAATTGGTTTTTTAATGGTGTAAGCAATTGACAATGGTGCACCACCTTTTTCATCAATGTCAGCTTTAGTTAAGATTGCACCATCCATTTCTACTAACTCATTAAATTTCTTCGCTTGTTCAATACAATCATTTCCTGTAATTGATTCACCAACAAATATTTTTAGATCAGGAGTGGTTACACGAATAATCTTTTCAAGTTCTGCCATTAAGTTTGTATTGCTGTGTAATCTTCCTGCTGTGTCAATTAACACAACATCAATCTCATTCTTCTCAGCGTGTTTAACAGCATCATAAGCAACAGCCGCAGCATCACTTCCATAATCATGCTTAATCATCTTTACTCCTATTTTGTTAGCATGCTCTTCTAACTGTTGAATTGCTGCTGCTCTGAAAGTATCGCAAGCTGCCAAAACTACAGACTTACCATTCTCTTTAAGATAATTAGCCAGTTTTGCAATAGATGTTGTTTTCCCACAACCGTTAATTCCAAAGAATGCAACAACTAAAGGTTTTTTATTATCAGCTTTCTTAAGAACATCAATTTGATCAAACGTAAGAATTTCATTCATAGTTCTTGCTAAAGTTTCTTCAATTTTTTTAAGAACATCTCTTGGCAAAGGTTTGTCTACTAACTCTTCTTTCAAGTCTTCTTTAATTTTCTCAATGACTTCAACCGAAACATTGTTTTCAAGTAATGTAATTTCTAATTCCCAGAACAAATCTTCAAACTTGTCTGCAGTAATTGTTTTTGTAGTTAATGATTGTTTAACCTTACCAAAGAAACCTTTTGGTTCTTCTGCAGCTTCTTCAGTTTTCTGTTCTTCAACTTCCTCTTTTGTTTCAGATTCTTCAACAGGCTCTGATTTATCTTCTTCTTTTGTTTCTTGTTCCGCAGGCTTTGCCGAGGAACTAGCAACTTCATTGCTTTGTTCTTCAATGACTTTTTCCTTTTTCTTAAACAAACCAAATAATCCTTTTTTCTTAGCGGGTTCTTCAGTCTTAACTTCTTCTAATAATTCTTCCGCACTTGGGCCTTTCTCGGCTTCTTTCTTCTCTTTCTTTTCTTTAAATGTTAAATGATCGTCAGCGAACTGTTCTTTAGTTTCTTTAATTAAATCTTCAGCAGTTCTTTGTTTTTCAACAACTTCTTCCTTTTCCAGTTCTGGTTCGGGGATTTTCTCTTCCTTAATCTGTTCGTCAAGATGTTCTAATTTTTCTTCAGTAGTGTCTTTTTCAACTTCTTTTTTAGAAAGATGCTCTTCTTTTAGCTTTTCTTCTTTTGGATTTTCTGTAATAATAATCTCTTCTTTCTCTTCAGTTTGAATTTCTGACTTAGGTGCTTCTACTTTCTTTTCAACTTTAGGCTCTTTTTTCTTCTCTTCAACAACTTCTTTCTTAGACTCCTCTATAACTGCTTTTTTCTCTGCTTTAGCAATTACTTCTTCAATCTTTTCTTTCGGAATCTCTTCAGCTTCCTCTTCTGCTTTCTTAGAAAAAACGTTTAACGCACCTTTCAGCTTATCTTTTAACTTACCAAACATTGTTATTGTAGTTCCTCAACTTCTTGATAAATCTTCATTGCTTCCTTGCTAATATGTTGCATAACTTCATCAGCTTCTTGCATTCTTTTGCTAGTTTCTTTTTTCTGTTCCTTCAAAAGAACAACCACTTCTGGAACAGTTCTTTCAACTGTAACATTAGAACCAACATTTACCACTAATTTCTGATTATCAATTAACTTAGCTTTAAAGAAGATACCATCTGCAATTGGAGCAAGTAGTTCATTGTCTTTTTCAGCAGTTTCTAACTCTTTAACTGCACTGATAGATATATCTAACTCTGCTATTTGCTGGTTAAACATTTCTAAATGTTGAGACACTTGTTCCATTTGTTGTTGCAACATCTGAAATTGCATGTATTTCTCTTTCATTTGATTTTCATCTGCCATTGTTTTACAGTTTTTTTAATAGTTCATCTAAGAACTGTTGATATTTAGCTTCGGACTTAAGAAAATCTAAGTCTGAATCATCTAATGCTTCTTTGTTTAAAAAAGGCGAATTTGAGATCATTACCTCACTCCCTTCCTTCTTAACAGCTTCCAGTTCTTTTTTAACTAATAATTTTAAAGTTTCTAATTCCTGTTTTGTAAGTTCCATTTTAAAGGTAAATTGGATTGAGCTTTTATAAGATTTTTGCTACAAAAGGTATTCTAGCCAATATAAAAACTTATAAAATATTAATTGGGACCTATATTTAAAAATGTCTAAAGATGTTTGGCACAGTAAAAAAGTGGTCATGCCCAGTTTTGGGAAGTTCGGTAGAAGCTTTGCCACCGAAGTTCAAGAAATTCTAAAAGGAAGATACAAAATCGATTCTTTTATTCCTCCAGAGTTTGTTCATCATAGTTGGAGAGATGTTAATGATAAACTGGTTGATAAAAAACTTAAGAGATCTGGATTTCATTTAGATAATGAAGCCTATGCTAGAACAACCGTTCAATCCGCAGAAGAAGATTTCAAAGATTCCCTTGTTTATGTGTTACAACCAACTCGAGTATATGACGAAAGACTAGAAATTTCTCTAGCTAGAATGGAGATGACTTTAGATAATTCTCAAGAGCGGTTAAGTAATACCCAATTCACTATGTTTCGAGCACTTTTTAAACAAATCCAAGACTCTTTAGATACTGGGGGAGAAGGTAAATATGTGTGTATTGAGTCTGTACCAGATCACAATCTAAGAAAAGTGCGTATCCAAGTTGAATTAGCAAAAAGATATGGTGCTGACAGAGTTTGTTTTGTAACTCCAAAAACAAGTTATGAATGGACACATAATTCTGAACATAAATATAAGCCATTAGGAATTGAAGAAGCCAATACTTTAGAACAAGTAATTAGAGATTTTAGAGATTCTGGTGTTGATTCTTTAATTGGAATCCATTTTCATGCCCCTCATGATGTTTTAGACTTAGCTCAAAGAGATCTTGAAGGAAGAACGGAGGACGGCCAAAATAAGATGGATGTTCTTAACTTGGGGCCACAATCATTTACAACTTTAAATGGAGAAAGAGTTGGGGTAGAAGAAATATTTGAAGGTTTAGATTTAAATTATGCCTCGACACATCCATTTGATCAAATCTTAAGTCACTCAGTAGCCGAGAAAAAAAATCAATATTCTTTAAATCGAGAAACCGCTAATAGCTTGGTAAGCATTCTTTGTGTTGATGTTGGTGCATTGACAGCAACCGAAGAGGTCTCTCAACATTATGGTATTAAAAGAATTGTTTCTGAAAAATCTCGTTCTGGAGAAGGAGAAACTGAAAGAAGAAATGTTGACACTCTTGATGACCATTTAGATAATCTGGCTAGGATGTTAAAAGCTGAAGGAAAAGACCCCACAAAAGAACGTTTTGTCATTACACTTTACAATATGGATGACAAACTAAATAGTGGTGGTACCGCTAACAAAGAAGCTCAAGCAAGAAAGTTAGAAGTTGAAAAATATAATCAAGAACAGGGCACTGATTTCGATGTTGAGTATGTGCTTTGTTGTACACATTTAAGAACTCCGGATTTAAGGGCTATTCAACACAAGTACGTTGATAAAATTATTGTTTCTGATAGCGTGCCTTACAATCCAGATGTTGAAACACAATTAAATGTTTGGGAAAAGACCAACCCAAAATTAAAGGGATTGGCAGAGAAAATAACAATTCTACCGTTCTCTGCTAAAATGATGGCCGCAGGGATTGCTTTAGACATATATAATCATGACCAACAATATAAAGAAAAGATAGACTGCCTAAGAAATGCATCATAATTCTCACAATAATTATTTAAAACACTAACTAAAAGGAACTTCTATGCTTACTGAAGAACAGAAAGAAAAGTTGTACAAACAACAGTACAGATTAATTGGTAATCATTCTGCTGTGAAGATCTGTTATTGGACTAAAGAAAACCTTAGACACAAAGATAAAGTTTGTTATAAGCAACATTTTTATGATGTTCATTGTGGAAATTGTTTAGAAATGTCTCCAGCAATTGTATGTAATCAAAGATGTTTACACTGTTGGCGCGATACTTCTGTGTTTTCTGAAGAATGGGAAGGCCCAGTAGATGATCCAAAAGATATTATTAAAGGGTGTATTGAAGCAAGAAGGAAATTATTAATTGGATTCAAAGGTCATGATGGTGTTGATAAAGAACAGTTCGAAGATTTTGTAAATCCAGACCACACAGCAATCTCTCTTACAGGAGAGCCAACATTATATCCTAAGCTACCACAAATGGTAGACTCATTCTTTGATGATTTCAATTTTAGGACTGTATTCTTAGTTACCAATGGAACTCAACCAGAAATGCTACAGAAGTTTGGAACAGAATCTAAACATTTCCCAACAAATCTTTATTTATCATTAGAGGCTTATGATCTGACATCACATAAAAAACTAAACAATCCTGTTACGAAAGATACTTGGGAGAAAGTTCAAGAAAGTATGAAGTTTTTATCAACAGTAAATAAAAAAACAAGAACTATCCTTAGAATTAGTGCAATTAAAGGATATAACATGGAGCAGGCTAAAGAGTTTGTTAAATTTATAGAACTAATGGGACCAACGCATATTGAAGTTAAAGGATATGGGTTTTTAGGTTATTCTCGGCAAAGGTTAAGAGAAGAGAACGTTCCTTCTTGGGAAGAAGTTAAAGATTTCTCAGAAGAAATTGCAAAATTAACTGATTACAAGATAACTGCCGAACACGAACCAAGTACAGTTGTTCAGTTGAGTAGGACATAATTAACCGAAAGATTTTTAAACACCCGTTAAATATAATTAACACATGTTAAAAATAATTAACACACTGGAACCTTTTTTTAAAGATTGTTATAGAAGAATCAGTGTTAGAGAATATGCTAAGATTATGAACATTTCACCACCAACAGCATCAAAAGTCCTTAAAGACTATTTTAAAGAAGGTCTTTTAAAAAAAGAAGAACAATACGGTCGAATTTTCTTCTCAGCAAATCGTAACAATTCAATATTTAAAGATTTGAGTAAAATATACTGGAAAGAACAGCTCAAAGAAATTATAATCAAAATAGAAAAAGAAAACCTTTCACCTACAATTATTTTATTTGGTTCTCTTTCAAAAGCCGAAAATAAAGATGATTCTGATATTGATATTGCAGTAATTGGCGCCAACAAAAAGATAGATTTATCAAAATTTGAGAAAAAGCTTAAAAGAGAGATCCAGTTATTTAGTTATATCAACTTTAAAGCAATTAAAAATAAAGAATTAGCAAATAATATCATCAATGGATATGTCTTAAAAGGAAAGGTTAAGTTATAATGGATTGGCACGAATGTAAACAAAAAAAGATTGTTAAAGAGGTTTCAGTAGATGAAGATTTGGTTAAATCTCTGATTATATCTAGCCAGAATAAAGATGACTCCCAAAAACAACTAACATTAAGTCCAGTTACTGCAGCATCCAAAATTTCTTTGGTTTATGATGCTTTAAGAGAATTGTTAGAAGCATATTCTCTTCTTCAAGGTTATAAAATCTATAACCACGAATGTTATTGTGCTTTATTAAAAGAGATAATTGGAAAACATTCCCTAGGGGATGATTTTGATGAACTTAGAAGAGTTAGAAATGCTGTTAATTATTATGGTAAAGAGATCACAGTAGAACAAGCACGAGACTTTATTTTAAAAACTCAAGCACTTAGACTAAAGATTAAAGAACTTATAAAGACTTAAGCATAAAATGGCAAGAAACTTAGAAGGCAAACATGGATCTTACTTTGAAGCAGTTTTACAATTAAGGGATGTGTCTCAAGAAGTAGTTGACTTTGCTGAAAGTGAAATTGATAGATTGAAGATGAATGTCCCCAAAGTCATTATAATAAAGAATGGAGTGGACTACTTATTAACTGACAATACTCTTACTAGAAGAATTGGAAGAAATTTACAAGCAAAATTTGGTGGTAAAACAGAAGAAACATCTAGCTTATGGGGAATGAAAAAAGATAGAGAAGTTTATCGAGTAACTGTTTTATTCCGTGGAGTGCCATTTAAGAAGAATGACCTTGTTATTTATCAAGGCGAAGAGTATAAAGTTAAAATTCTGAGTAAAGATATTTTTTTACAGAATACAAAAACCGGGAAAAAAGTTCATGTAAAGTATAAAGACATGAAAGAAATTAAGAAAGTAGATTAGTTCTTACCTCGCTTCTTATTCAATAAACTCAACTTCTTTTCCATAGAAGTTTTACCTGCCTGAACAAATTCATCAACCTTACTAAAATCTGCCCACCCCAAATTTCCAAAATGGGGAGTTACCTTAATATCTACTTTGGAATGTTTTAATCTTTCTCTAGCTAGATTTGCAAAAAGAATCCCCATAGTTTCATCCATAACTTTAGCTATCGTTGGTAATTCTTTACCAGCCATTATTTTCAAAACCCTTGCAGGATAAAGAAGTTTGTCAAAGAACCATTTAATAAACCACTTAATGAATTTCGGCCATCGTGTAGGTATAATATAATTCTTAATGTTAACCAGTTCTTCTATGATGAACTTTTCTCTTAGTTCTGTAAGGAAAGTTGTTTCTTTTGCTATAGGTACATCAAGAACCTTTTTCTTACCAGAATATAAATCAACAGCAATAACAATATCTGCCCCCATATGCCTTACAACATTAAAAGGCGTGGGATCTATTACTGCGCCATCAATGTATCGATGTTCTCCAATTTTTAAAGGTGTAAAGATTCCTGGAATGGACATAGATGCCCTTACAGCTTTAGCAACATTACCTTCATAAATTATTGCCTTTTCATGTAGATCCAGATTATATGATACAACCCTTAAAGGAGTTGATAATTCTGAGAATTCTTTATTAGAAACTAATTTTCTAATTTTATTTTCAATCATCCTACCTTCAATCAATCCGGACTTGGGAACAGTAAAGTCAATAATCTTTTTCCAGTTAGTTGTTTTTGCAATTTCTTCAATTTCATCTGGAGAATGACCAGCAGCGTATAGAGCCCCAATAACAGCACCAATAGAAGTTCCCGCAATATAGTCAGGATAAATCTTATGTTTGTGTAAAACTTTTAAAATCCCAATATGAGCCAAGCCCCTAGCAGAACCACCACCTAAAGCTAAGCCAATTCTCAACCTCTTTTTTCTCTTTGCCACAGTCAGATGTTAATTAAGAGATATTTAAAGGTTATTGAAAGATTGCAGGGCTTGCTTAAGGAGTATTAAGTCCAATTTGTTTTTATTGGACCATTAAAAAAGCAGAATATTCTTCAATGAATTTATTTACTTGTTTACCAACGTCCTTCTCAGAATTAATAATAAAATGTTTTTTCCATTTTACTGGAACCCATTTTTTCTTTTGTTTTAAATAATGCTCCCACCTTATTTGTTTACTACTACCGGGCTGTCTTGATTCATGTTTATTCCCTAAAATTCTTTTTTTGACTACTTTCTCTAAACATTTAACTTCTAAAACAATTATATTTATCGTCTTTGACAAATTGAAATATAATTTCCTAGCTTCAAGAATATCAAAACAAGTATCCAAAAAGATCACATCAAATTTATCAAATAACTTTCTAATCAATCTAATTTTAGAATTTTGAGATTCGATTCTAACTTCTTTTATCTCTTTAGCCTTCATAGTTTCAAAACTAATCTTTTGCTTTTGCATAGATTCCTTAGCAAACAAATCTGAATCAAAATAAAATCCATGTTTTAATTTTTTATCAAGACGTCTAGCAATATAACTTTTCCCTGCTCCAGACAACCCAGCAAACAAAACCAATGTTTTCATCAAAAAATAAATAATTCAAAAATATATAAAAGCTTTGGTTGAATAAAAACGACCCCTAGGTTGCACCTTGGCTGGAACGTAAAGTCTGGGAAGCATAACATCGTTAAGTCTAAATTAATCCCTCCAAACTTCCAATCAATAGCAAGGTTTAATAATGAGTATTCTAAATTAATGAAGTATGAGAAGTAAGTTGATGATTTTATTGTTCTTATTATTAATTCTAGCAGTTTCTGTTTCAGCTCAAGACAATCAAGAATACCACCTAAAACTATTAGCTGTTCAAGAACAAGGTGATAAACACATTGGAAGTGATGCTGATTTGTATTTAGAATTAAAAGAGGGCTCGGGAAGAGTATTCTTAGACACTTACCCCTTAACAAAGTTAGACACACAAATTTCTACACGGTTCGCTAAACAGCTAGCTTGTAATCATTTTGATTTGGATTGTGAAGAATATGATTTCATTTATACAATTAAATCCCAATCAAGCATTATTGGTGGACCATCCGCAGGAGCAGCAATTGCAGCGTTAACCACAATTGCAGTAATGGATTTAGATTATGATCAAGATATTGCCATTACAGGAACAATAAACTCAGGAGGAATTATTGGTCCTGTAGGTGGAGTTAAAGAGAAATTAGAAGCCGCCTCTGAAATTGGTTTAAATAAAGTATTAATTTCTATTGGCAATAGCAAAAATAAAGGAGCTAATGATACAGGATTAGATTTGATAGAATACGCTAAAAATAACCTCAGCTTAGAAGTTAAAGAAGTTATGGACATTGATGAAGTTATATTTTACTTAACAGGAGAACAATTAAATCATAAAGAATTTTCAGTTGAGCAAGACCCAGAATATCAAAAAATTATGCAATCCTTACAAGAATTACTTTGTGATAGAACCGAAAAGATTGAACAAGAGATACTAAACAGAAAAATTGTACTTAATAAAAGTATTTTGAATGTTTCTAATGAAAGAAAAGAAAAGTCCTCAATAGCAATTGAGAATAAAGATTATTATTCCGCAGCAAGTTTTTGTTTCAGCAATAACATATTGTTAAGAAACAGATATTATTCAGAGAGTAAAACAAAGATTTCAGAGATAAAAAATAGGTTTTTAATTCTAGGAAAAAAAGTTGTTGCTTTAGAAAATAAAATTAATGATGAGAAGATAACTACAATTTCTGATTTACAGACCTTGATTGTGGTTAAAGAAAGAATTAACGATGTTAAGCATCAGATAAAACAATTCAATTCAAGCACAGAACTAGAGGAACAATATTATTTACTAGCATATGCAGAAGAAAGATTTTATTCCGCTCTGTCTTGGATGCAATTCTTTTCTATGCAAGGGAAACAATTTGTAGTAAATGATCAACTTTTAAGAGAATCATGTATCAGTAAAATTGCAGAAGCTGAAGAAAGACATCAATATGTAAGCCTGTTCATAAACCCTACAATTATAACACATATTCAAGATAAAATCGATTTGAGTAGATCCTCTTTAGAAAACAAAGAATCTGAACTCTGCTTAATTAAAGCAGCACAAGCCAAAGCAGAATCTAACGCAATCTTAAGTTCTTTTGGAGTTGATGAAGAGAATATACTAAGTTATGTAGAAAGTAAAAAGAAAGCTGTTGAAAGAA
>Ga0233431_1005016_pt1 | contig 13403 bp, 14 predicted proteins | sample SI_118_April2016_FD_179867 | JGI IMG/M metagenome (GOLD analysis project Ga0233431, IMG submission 179867) | Seawater microbial communities from Saanich Inlet, British Columbia, Canada - SI_118_April2016_200_MG | ecosystem: Environmental > Aquatic > Marine > Inlet | place: Canada: British...
TATTTTTTCTTAGTTGATTCTTTAACTTTGAATATTTCTTTTTCTTCCCATTTATTTTGCCACTTTTCTTCAATAGCTTTAAAATTAGTCATATTAGTTTATGCTTTTAAGAGATTTATATATTTTTGGTTTAGAGCAATATTTATAAAGAAAACATTTCTCTTTTTCTATGTGGACTCGTAGCTCAGCTTGGATAGAGCACTTGCCTTCTAAGCAAGGGGTCGTGGGTTCAAATCCCATCGGGTCCGCTCTTTATTATGCTTGCCATGCGCAGGCAATTTGTTTTTAAACTTATTTTGATTTGTTAATTTATGATATTAACTAGTTCTCGTGCTAAAGAAATAAGAAAATTAAGGAAAAATTATTCTTTTTCTAAAATACCAGAATATTGGGATTGTGTAAAAAATACAGACAAACTTGCCTTATTAGTGGGGGCAATAAACGGAGACGGCCATTTGCAACTTGGCATCGGAAGGGGTTTAGTTTCATTTTATTCGAAAAATATGTATGAAATAGAAGATTTCAGAAAAATATTTTCTAAATTGTTTAATAAAAAGGGAATTATATATAAAAATTACAGAAATAGTAAGAGACATAGAATTTATTATTCAGGTAAGCCGCTTGCAATGTTTCTTGAAAGTGTTGGAGTTATAGTTGGTAATAAGACAAATTCTAAATTTTTAGTTCCAGATTGGATAATAAATGGTAATTCTTCATTAAAATCTCATTATCTGAAAGGTTTATATGATACAGAAGGTAGCGTAGTATTTAGTAGAGAAAGATGGCAAATAACAATTAATCAATCAAAGAATGAAAAATTAAGAGAAAATGGAATTAAATATTTTAATCAGCTTAGAAATCTGTTGATTGGTTTTGGTATGACTCCTTCTCCAGTTATTATTTGTAGAGGAAAAAGAAAACCAAGAAAAGATGGATCTAAAACCTTTGTATTTAAACTAGATCTTGAGTTTAAAGATTTCCAAAAATTTTATAATCATGTTGGATTTAATAATAGGAAAAAGTTAAAAAGGTTAAATAAAGCACTAAACACCTAGGCGTGCGTTGCTAAGCGGCTAAAGCAAGAGGCTGCAACCCTCTGATCCCCGGTTCGAGTCCGGGCGTGCGCTTTATTACAATTAATTTATTAGAATGGTAAAGGAATATATTGTTTTGTAACATAAATTGTTTCTCTAGAACGCCCTTCTGGCATTACATGTCCTGAATCAGAATAGACTCTTTCTGATTTATATACGCATTTTTGATTCAATGCAGCTTTATATTCTTTTATACTAACATTCTCTCCATCAATTATATGATCTATTCCCCGTTCAGAAATAGTATCTGAATTAGAGATCCATGAAGTTTCTACTAAAATTCTTTTTAATTTCATTATAATATCCGAAATTACATATATTATTTAAAGTTTGGCATTATAGAGAATTAAATATTAAATTTATTTTTCTTCTTATTTTTATTTTTTCTTTTCTTTCTATATACGAAAAATCCAATTAATAATATAACAATCAATACAGTTACATATGTTCCCATTTGACTTGGAGCAGTATTATCTATGGAACCAATAAAATAGCTAGAATCATAACTTACTGTTTTCTCCATCATCCTTCTTTCGTTTGTAGAATCTGTATAATACAATACTAAATTTATATCTCCATCAGAAGGAATTGCTTCAAAGTCAGCAGTAGTAAATTCATTTGAATCTAAATCTCCCACAATATTCCTATTTGAACCTTTTACAATAATATTATCTTGTTTAGGAATTTCTATAGTTAGTGCTTCTATGTCTTGGTTTCCATTATTAAGTATTTCAAAAACCAAATTTCTATCTTTTATATTATGGTCATTGACGTAAATCTCAAAATCGGTTAACCCATCTTCCACTGTAAGAGTAAATTTTTCAAAAACGAATGAATCTGGATTCAATTCACCTTTGCCCTTATATCTTAGTTCTACTTCATAATCTCCTTCAATAGCATCTGGGTCTACTCTAATTTTATAAAGAAGATTCCAATTTGAATTTTGACCATATCCTGCATAAGTACTGGATTTTATTACCCTTACACTATCCCCTTCATCTAATGAAAAAGGGTAATCTAATACTAGGTGAGCAATAGCTCCATCATCACAACTACCTGTCCCTGTTAATTGAAACAAAACTTCTACATATCCCCCCGCTAGTGCAGGATGAGGATCTTGATTAATTAAATCTGCAGAAATTGAACATGCACGATCTGCAGAGACATCATTAATACAAAATACCAATAATAACGCTAAAAGTAATATTCCTCTTTTCATGTTCATAGTTTCTTCTTTTAATATATAAATCTTTTGACTATTCATATCTTAGTGCATCTACTGTGTTTATTTTTGCAGCTTTTATTGCAGGTAATGCTCCTGAAATCGCACCAGTAACCACTGCAAATAATATTAATCCTCCAAATAAATATATTGAAAAATAAGGCTGTAAGAAACTCCATCCTAAATCAGATAGTATTTTTCCTCCTATGCTAGAAAGTGTCCACCCAAGAATACATCCCAAGGTTCCAGCTATTAATCCTAAAAATGAGCTTTCAAATAAAAATATATCAAATATCTCTCTATTTTTTGCGCCAACTGCTTTTAGAATTCCTATCTCTTTATATCTCTCTAAAACTGATGTTATCATTGTATTTGCGGTATTTATTGTTGAAACTAAAACAGAAATTAAAGCTATTAATATTACAAATCCTACTACAATGTTTAGTGCTCCAGAAAATTGTTCGATCATTTCATTAAAAGATTGTACAGTAAAATCCTCTTTTCCAGCTTCTACATCTCTTGATTTTCTTAAATTTCTTTCTATGTCTTCAACTACCTTATCTATATTATCCATATCTACTCTTGCAAAAATTTCTACATAAGAATTTGCTGCAGGATTCATATCTTCATATTGTTCATTTGTTACATACATTTGGGAATCATCTGCAGGGTTCCCAATTTCTTCTAAAAAGCCTATAATTTTTAGATCTTCACCATTAATTTCTATATTATCATTTAGTTTGAATGGTTTATGAAATATTTTATCTGGGATCAGGTAATTATATCCAAGGAGTACTTTATTTGTATCTCCTTGATTTAATGTTCTCCCTTCTTCAGCCCCAACATTGAATGAATCTAAAACCATATCTTGTTTTGGATCATAAGATATTAGGAATGTATATTTTAATTCTTTATTCTTTATTACTTCTGCTGCGCTGAAATATAATCCTGTTGCTTCGTAAACTCCTGGAGCTTTTTTTACTGCACTAATATCTGAATCATTTAATACAATGCTTCCTGAAGTATCCATTGGCCCTCCTGCAGATTGAAGCATAATTAAAACTTTGTCTGCTGATGAAGAAGAAGATAATTCATCTATGTAATTATATAGTCCAAGTCCAAAACTTATGAAAATAAATATTGTTGCAATGCCTACTAAAATAGAGAAGATTGTAAGAAAACTCCTGCCTTTGTTTTTCCTTAAATTCTTTAATGAATACTTGACACTTTCTTTACTTATCATCCTCTTAGGGCCTCCACAGGATTTTGTTTAGCAGCCTGCATTGCGGGAATGATCCCTGCAATTCCACCTATTAGAAAACTTCCTGCTAAAGAAAGGAATATTAGAAGGAAATCTATATTTGGCACTAACTCTGTACCAAGCCAATTATTAATCCCATACATACCAGCAAATCCGATTATTGTGCCAAATATTGCACCTGATAATCCTCCGATTAATCCCAATAAACTTGACTCAATAAAAAATTGTAGAAAAATATGTTCATTTCTTGCACCTATGGATTTTGTGATTCCTATTTCTCTTCTTCTCTCCATAACAGAAGTAGTCATCGTATTTATTATCCCTATTAACCCTATAAAAATTGAAATTGATGCTATAATTACTATAAATATTTGTACCCCACTAAGTACACTGTTTATAGTAGCTAATGCAGATTCTGGGGTGCTAGCTTCAAAATTTTCTTCTCCTTTTTTTACTCCTCTTCTTTGTCTTAATAATTTTTCAACATCTTCTTTTGTTTTATCAATTTCTTCTTTATTTTTTGGCTCTACAACAATTAGGTCTGCAGTGTCCCCAAATCCGAATATATCATCCATATCATCTTCAAGCATAAAAACTACATTATCCATAATTAGGCTACCTTTTTTTTCCATAATTCCAATAACTTCAAATTTTTCTCCATTGATTAGTATGGATTTACCAACAGTTATTTGTTTGCCGCCCCATTCTTCTTTATTATTATAAAAATTATATCCTAAGAGAACTTTACCAAAATCAGATTCTTTTAGTAGTCTCCCAAAAAGTGCTTCTTGATCTAATTGTAGGTATATTAAATCTAAATCTTTTTTATTTTGGGCCATACTCCCCACATACCTAAATTGAATGTTATTATTATACTCCACTATGCCAGATCTAATATTTCTTACTACAGTATTTTCAACACTGCTTAACCTTTCGATTGCCCTTGCATCATCTCTTGTTATAGGATCTACAACAGCACTTCCTGGAGGGCCATATCCTGATATCCCCCCGGCTTGTACAGTAATTAATTCATTTGCGCTAATTCCAAATTGGCTCGCCATAGCTAATTGTAAACCATTTCCTAAAGATATTAAAGAAACAACAGCAGTTATACCAATAAATATACCTAATAATGTTAGCCAAGACCTAATCCCCCTACTTCTAAGATTCTTAAAAGCTAAAGCAAAGAAATCCTCAATCATTCTAGTTTTTACTCCTGCCTATTGAGTTTTTGGTGATTTTCTCTATTTTACCATCTCTTAACCAATAAACAATATCAGGATAGTGTTTTATTAAATCCACGTCATGGGTTACCATAACAACTGTTTTACCTTTTTTATTTAGATCCTTTAAAAAATCCATTACATTCCCCCCAGTTTTTGTATCTAAGTTTCCTGTGGGTTCATCTGCCAGTATAACTTCTGGAGAATTAGATAGTGCCCTTGCTATTGCAACCCTTTGTTGTTGGCCCCCAGACAATTCATTTGGAGCATGATGCATTCTTTCTGATAAATCTACTAACTGCATTAATTTTTCTGCTCTGAAATGCCTTTCTTCTGGAGGGTATCCTTGAAAAATCATAGGTATCATTACATTTTCTTTTGCAGTTAAATTATTTATTAGGTTGAAAGATTGAAAAATAAATCCAATTTTTTGTCCTCTTATTTGTGCTAAATCTGATTCACTTAATGTTGAAATATCTTCATTGTCTAAAAGAATTTTTCCTTTTGTTGGGACGTCTAATGAACCAATAAGATTCATCATTGTAGATTTTCCAGAACCAGAGGGTCCTAGGATTGCAACAAAATCTCCTTCTTTTATTTGTAAGGAAACACCATTTACTGCCTTAACAATATTTTCCCCCATGCGATAGTACTTGTGAACATTTTGTAATTCAATTACCACCTTTTTTTCTTTCTTTTTGTCCATTGAAATATATTTAGTGATGATATATATAAAACTAACTTAAAAGAAAAAAGGAAAAAAAGGAAATTATTTCCCTTTCTTAAAGAATTTTGTTAGGAAGTAGATTATTATAACTATCAAAGCTAAATCGCCTACAATCCAAAATACAGTTTTAGCTGATTCACTTCCAAAAAATTCTGATGTTGCCCAACCAGTTGGAAGGAAAACAGTACCATCTTCATCTTCTCCAGTAACTAAGTTAGTTTCATCTAATATTTCTTCTGAAACTCTGCATCCATTAACTGTTATTTTCTCTACATAGTTCTTTTGTTCATCTAGATCATCGTAGTATAGAGTAAATGTTAATGTATATTCTTTATTTTCTGATCCTTCTGGGATTGTTGCCTCTAAAAATACAGTAGTATCATCATCGTCATCATACCTTTCTAGATCAAATGTATCAGAATAAACATCAATGCCAAGATCTGAATTATACATTCTTACTTTTACAGCATCATCATCCCTGTTACCTACATTTTGTATATCCACTTCTGCAGTGAATAAACTTTCACAATTAATTGTTGTAGGAATAACTAAGATGTCTTCGATTATAACTTTATGATCTGGTCTGTCTATTTCGATCTCTTCAACAGCTTCTATGCAGTTTGTATCTTCTTCATCATCTTCGTAAGCTTGAACATGGATTTCATAGTCTCCATCATCCCAATCATCATCAATTTCTATTTCAAATGAAAAAGATTCGGTTTCATCTTCATCTATGTCTGTTGCTGAACTTTTTTCTTTCTCAAGCTTCTTAGTTTCGCCTTGTTCTGTGATCCACACTTCTACAATTACATCTTTGATATCATCATTATCTGTGTTCTCTATGTCCACATCAATTTGAATTGTATCTCCTTGTGTGTATTCATCATCATCCACATCAAAGTCATCAATATCTAGATGACCTACATCACATAGATCAGATTCATCTAATAAATCAAAATCTTTTACTTTTACCTCATGATGATTTAATTCATCATCTGTTTTGTAAGTTTTTATGTACAAATCGTAATTGTGATCTTCATCTAAACTTTCGCTTATTTCAAATGAAACTGAGAAACTTTCATCTTGACCATCATCTATTGTTTGTTCACCTGAAGCATCAAAAGCAACAATTTGTTTTAAAGTTTCATCATATAACCAAACCTCTAGATTTACATTAGTTAAGTCTTCTGACCCATCATTTTCAACATCTAAGTCTATCTCAAGCGTATTTCCTGATCTCATTTGATCTGGAACATCATCGTATGAATCTGTGTCTAAAATGTTTAAGTCACCAGCTCTCCCAGTATATTGATTAACCAACACAGTAGCAGCTATATCTTGTGTAGTTGTACCGTTATATGTTACAGTAAAAACTGATTCATATTGTCCCATTCTTGTAGAAAGGGGTACATTTACTGTAGCTGTAACACTTTCTGATGTGTTTCCAGTTATATTGAAGTCGTTTGGACTAAAGCCCACAAGCCCATCAAATGTATAGGTTCCTATAAATGCATTTGAATAAGCAAAATTTGTCTCAGAGATAACAACATTAGTTACATCTGTTAAATCTGGATTTTCTATAGTTATTAGAACATCGCTTGATTCATTTTGATTTGTACTTCCGAAATCTACTGAAGTAGGACTGAATACTAAATCTGCATTAGCAATAGCTGCTAATAGAATCAAGAATATCCCCATAATTGATAAGTTTTTATTCATTATTTTTTCCTCCAAAATCATGATTTTGTTACACTTTATGAGTCGTAAATCTCTTTATAAAGTTTACTAAAAGGAGAAATTGATTTAAACTGATAGTGATTGTACAAAAATAAATGAAATATTACAGAGATTTGAGCTTGAGATTAGTTTCTATTGTGGTTTTTATAGTATTTTATGGTTTTTATGATAAAATTCTTAGTCCTTTGACTGTTTATCCCTCTCATTTTATCATTGATTTGTTTTATGATGCTAATTTGATCAATGGTTCCATATTTGTTGAGAATTATGTGGTTAAATTTATTCCTGCATGTATTGCGGTTTTGGCATATGCTTTGTTGTTTTTCTTGATTATTTTGACTAAAGATATTAGTTTAAGAAAAGGTTTGAAAGTTTTCTTTTTTGGATCTTTATTAATATTATTGATGAATATAATTAGAATTGATTTATTACTATTTATTTTAGTTGAATTTGGAGATAATATGTTTGATAGAATTCATTTATTTTTCTGGAACTTTGTTTCCGGGGTCTATGTTGCTTTTGTTTGGATATTTTTAGTTAAAAAGTTTAAAATTAAAAAAATTCCGATTGTTTCTGATGTGAAAACTTTATATAATGATTCAATTTCTCAAAAAAATGTCAAATAAATTAGATCAACTCATTTTGGGGCTTGAGAAAAGAAAAAGCGGAGCTTATGAACATGCTTGGAATGTTGCAAAAAATCTTAGTTTACTAGGTTTCAATACTAAATATTATGCTAAAGGGTTTGATATTAAACCAAAGAGGATATATTTATCTAACTTTATAGAAAGTCAAATTGATATGGATAATTTAAAAAATCGAAATGGAGTTTTTCATTTGCACACTCATGCCTGGGAAAGTGAAGGAATAACCGAAGCAATATCAGAAAATCCTAATTCTAAACTGGTTTATACTTTACATGCAATTATTCCTTATTATTATTTGCCAGAAGATAAAAAAAATTTATTTTTAGAAGGAAAAGTAGGTCCAGAGATTATGATTGATATAATTAATAATAAAATGACTGCAAGAGAAAGACTTCAATTAGATGCAATAGAAAAATCTGATTATTTGATTGCAATTTCTGAAGGACATAAATTAGTTTTAGAAAAAATGGGAATTGAAAAACCTATTCAGGTTTTAGAAAATGTTGTAAGTAATGAATTTGATGACCTAGAGATTATAGAACATGCTAAATTATTGGGAGGTTCCTTAAGAGAAGATATTAATGCTGAAAATGTACTACTTTATTGCAGAAAATTATGTTCTAAAAAAGAATCTAACACTTTAATTAATTCTTTCAGCAAAATTCGTGAAAAATACCCAAATACAAAATTGATTTTATTGGGGGTTAATGAAGAACATAAATTTCATCTAGTAAATCTCGGTTTAAGAAATGAATGTTTGGAAGATATTGTTTTTACTCCTTGGATTGATAAAGATGTAGAAAATGGAAAGGCACAGCTATTAAAATATTATTTTGCTTCAGACGTTTTAATACAACCAATGATAACTGATGGATTATATTCTAAAGCAGTTATTGATGCTATGAAAATTGGATTGCCTTCTATTACTTGTAAAAGTCCTTACACCATTGGAACTTCAAAAAGTGCTGATGAAATTTTTGAAGCTTTTAATTATCTAAAAACTCACCCTCTTGAAGTTAAGGTTATTATGGATCTTGCGAAAGAAAAAGTTGAAAGAGAAAATAATTGGGATTATTATATTTCTAAATTAAATCAGCTTGTAAATTCCTAAAGAAGCTATTGTTATTAATATCCCTGCCAATAAAACTCCTAATGCTATTGCTCTAAATGCTTGTTTTCTTCTCAGTTTGAATAACCATGCAGCCAATACCCCTGTGTAAGCTCCTGTGCCAGGTAAAGGAATTGCTACTAATAAAAATAACACAGGCATTTCCCATTTAGTCCCTATATGGCGTTCTATTTTTTTTCTTGTTTTATTAATTATTTTAGTGAATAACTTCTCATAAATTTTTATTCTTAAAAATTTTTCATGAAGAAAATCCAAAAATAAGAATATAATTGGGATAATTAATATATTTGCAATAACACATGAAATAAATATTATACTTAATGGCAATCCAGAGGCCATTGCAACTGGAATTCCCAATCTTAATTCTGATATTGGTAAAATACTGAGAATTATCCCATACAACAGTTCATTCATTTTTATTAAGATCCTTGGAATACTAATAAATCTTCTGTTGTTAACTTCTTCTTTTTCTTTAACTTTTCTTCTACTTCTTTTGTTTTCTCTTCTAAGGCTTTGGCTTCTTTTCTCCTTACCCCTATCTCTGATTCTATTTTCATCCCTTTTGCGTCTTTTAATTTGTCCTTTAATTGTGAATTTATTTTAGAAAATTTATTCTTTGAATCTATAAATTTATTAAATGCCCCTTCTTGTTTTTTCTTCAGATCATTTATTTGTTTTGTAAGTTTCATAAACTCCCTGTAGGTATCTCCATCCTTATTTAAATCCAATAATTTTTTGTGAGATATTTCTGCCTTATCCTTTGCTTCTTTAATTTTATCTGAAACTTCTTTTAATTCCTTGAAAAGACCTTGTACATCTCCTGCTTCTGCCATCTGTTTTTTGAGATGCCTTATTTGGGTCATAATTTTCCTTTCTTTATCGAATGAAATTGCCTCTGTTTCAACAATATAATCTAATGCTTTGATTTGTTTTGAGATATCTTCTGGATTAAATGTAATTTTATTATCTTTCATAACTTTTTGTTTTTGAGAATTAAGTTTTTTGAATTCTGAAATTAGTTCTTTAACTTGCTTATTATATTTTTCTCTTTCTGCTTTTAATTTTTGAGTTTCTTTATTACCTTTATCCCTAGAAAATTTAATTTTTTTAATTTGAGAAATAAGATTTGACACATCTTTTTTTAAGCTCTCTTTTTTAGTAAACCACTCTTCTTTTTCAATATTTAATTCATTGAGCGACTTCTTTAATTCCATAATTTCCGCTTTTAAATTTTTTTCAGGTGCCATTGTTTTATATTAATAGTAAAAATAAGAAATAAAAAAAATGAAGAAAAATTAGCCGAATAGTGCGCCTAATCCTGCTGCTGCTTGACTATCGTCTTGTTTTTCTTCTTTCTTTTCTTCTTTCTTTTCTTCAGCTGCTGGAGTTATTGCTTCTGTAGCTGGTGCACTTACAACTGCTGCTTCTTTGATAGCTTGTTCTATGTCTACCCCTTCTAAAGCTGCAACTAGTGCTTTGATTTTAGTATCATCTACCTTTGCTCCTGCGGCAGCTAAAACTTTTTTTATATTTTCTTCATTAACTTCATTTCCTGATTTGTGAATGAGTAATGCTGCGTATATTAGTTCCATTTTCTCCTCCTACGAGTTATCCTTTATTTGATTGATTAAGTTCTCTGCTTTTTTTACTGCTTCATCTGAATATCCTGCTTGGTTATCCAATGTTGCGTTTGTTGTCTCATTTGAATTTTGAGTATTCTCTTCTTTAACTGGCTCTTCTTTTGGAATTTCTTCAACTTTAGATCCTTCCTTTATTTCTTCTTGAGGTTTTTCTTCCGTCATAGATTCTTCAACTTTTGATTCTACAACTGAAGTTTCTTCTTTTGGAATTTCCTCAGTAGGAAATTCTTCCTTAGTTTCTTCTTTTGACTCTTCTTTTGTCTCTTCAGGAACTTTGGATTCAAGGGCTAGTTTTTCTCTCTCTGCTTTTTGTAACAGAATCTTAATTGTATCTTTAGTTGGATATGCAACAAAAACCGCTAAGTTTAGTGCTTCTCCAGCTGCAATTTGGATTCTGTTCAAATATTCTGCCTCATCTACCGATAAGACTTCACTTTCAAAAACGTCTCCATCTTGATATACTGCTACAATATTTAAACCAATTTCCATTGGTTCAATACCAAACTTTGCAAGTAAATCAGATTGTTGTTGGGTGATTTCTTCACCTTTTTTAACAAGAGTTGATTCTTCCTTGATTATAACTTTACCTTCTTGAATGGCGGCCTTAATTCCTGCTGCACCTAATTCACCAATAATTGGTCCAGGTGGAAAAGCAGTAGGTCCTTCTGGCACAGTTAGATCTTTTGGAGCTATTTGTCCAGGTTTCGCCGCTGTAGAAGATTTGTTTTTATCTAAAAGTTTAGCAATTTTGAATGCGTCTTCTTTAGTGAGTATTAATGCAGGCATAACATTTTCTAGGTATTTCTCTAGTTTTTCTATACCTTTTTTTGAATCTTTTATATTTTCTAAAGCAATTTTGATTAAACTTTTCTTAGAAACTATTACATTGAAATCTTTTCTTAATTTGTGTTTAATCTTTTGAAATTGTGCAGAAGGCAGATTTGTTAAATCTATAATACCAATTATAGGTTCAGATTTTAGAAGTTGTGTTAATCTTTCTACTTCCTTTTTCTTTACTTCTGATACTCTTGCTTTCATTCTTTCTTTACCTCTTCCTTAACTTCATGATGTAATACTGGCCCTTTTTCAGTAACTTCTACTGGTTGGCTCATTGTAAATTTAATAAACATTGATTTGAAATTTCCTTTCTCATTTGGCAGCCCATGTACCACTGCACTATAGGCTGTTAGAATATTATCTGCAATGTCTTCATCAGACATTTCTTCAGAACCTGCAATTGCCTTTATACACAATTTGTCTTTTGTAACTAATCTAATTGTGTTTTCTAATTTTTTTGCTAAAGGTTCTAAATCTGCCGTAGGCGGAACAATACATCCTGCCTTTGGATTTGGCATTTTTCCTATTGGAGCAAAAACTTTACCGAATTTTGCACCAATATCTGCCATTAAATTTGCTTGTGCTACAAAATAATCATATTCTCTTGCTAATTTTTTAAGTGCTCTTTTGTCGCTTGTTACAGCTGCAAATTCTTCACTTAGAATGACTTTATCAAATACTTTGGCCTTTGTTTCTAATTCTTTTCCAACTAATGCACAAACCTTTGGTTTTTTACCTTTTGAATGAGGTAATTGTATGAATAGGTCTATTTTTTGATCAGGATTCTTTTTTAAATCTAATTGTGTAAGATTCATAGAAATATCAATTGTTTGTTTGAATTTTCTCTGTTTAGAAATTTCTCTTAATTTTTTTATAGATTCTAATATTGCTTTTTTATCCATTTATTTCCCTCCTACATTATGTAGTAATAATGGGTATGATTTTGGTGATTTGATTTGTTTATAAAAGTTTCTATTCATAATACAACTCTGAAAAAGATTTATCATAATTCATATTATATATTGCTTTTGCAAATAATGGTGCTAATGAAACTTCTTTATACCATGGATTTTCTTGTTTAAATTCTTTAGTTCTTGTTATTGTATCTGTCCCTATTACTGTAACTCCCAAATCTTTTAATTTTTCCCCTGCATCCTTATTTAGCAATGGATGTGTACAGCATACTGAAATATTGTTTACTCCTTTTTCTCTTAATTTCTCTACAAGTTTTGCTACGCTTCCTCCGGTATCTATCATATCATCCACTATTAATACATCATAACCTCTAACTAGTCCTGCAACTTTTAATTCCTCTATTACATTTGCTGCGCTGTTGTCTCTAATTTTGAAAGCTTGTGCTGCACGAGCATTAAGCTTTCTTGCATAGAATTCTGCTCTTTTTGCCCCTCCTGCATCAGGAGCCATAACCACTAGATTTCCATTCCGATCAGGATGTAATTGTTTGTAAAAAGAAATTAAAAATCTTGAAGAGGGCAAATTATCTATTTTCGTTGCTTTATAGAATCCAACAATTTGCTCTGCATGTAATTCTGTACTGATTACATTATGGAATCCAGAAGTCCTAATTAAATCCGTAGCTAATCTTGCAGTCAAAGGTTCTCTACCTGAAGATTTATCTTGTCTAAGATATGGGTGATAAGGCATTACTGCAGTTAACTTTGAAGCTCCTGCCCTTCTCAATGCATCTCCTGTTTGTAACATTTCAAAGAAATTTTCTGCAACCGATCTTCCAGAATCTGGATCAAAACAATTTTGTACTAAATAAACATCGCATCCTCTAACAGAATCTTTTATCATTACTTTTGATTCTGTATCTGCGAAATCTAGAGTCGCCATATCTGAAATTGGAACATTAAGTTCACGTG
>Ga0233431_1005017_pt1 | contig 13400 bp, 10 predicted proteins | sample SI_118_April2016_FD_179867 | JGI IMG/M metagenome (GOLD analysis project Ga0233431, IMG submission 179867) | Seawater microbial communities from Saanich Inlet, British Columbia, Canada - SI_118_April2016_200_MG | ecosystem: Environmental > Aquatic > Marine > Inlet | place: Canada: British...
CGTATCCGCCGCCATGAACTGACCCGCCCTTCCAAGGAAGACGACCGGGTGCACCAGATTCAGGCGGTCAACGGCCATACCGGACCGGTCATGGTCGCCCATCGCCCGAACACGGCCATTAAGTCGATTATTGAAGCCCAAACGACGGGTGCGCCCGATCTGGACGTTTCCATGGACGGCGTTCAACATTCTATCTGGGTGGTCTCGGAGGCTGGGGCGATCAAGGGTCTGCAAGACGCTTTTGAAGCCGAGGAGGCCCTTTATATCGCCGACGGGCATCATCGGTCGAACTCGGCTGTACGCGTTGCCAAAGCGCGCCGAGAGGCCGCATCCGACGCGCAAGGGGACGAATGGTACGAATCCTTCCTCACCGTCGTCTTTTCGTCCGACGAAATGCGGATTCTCGATTACAACCGCGTCGTTGCCGATCTGAACGGTCTTGCTCCGGCTGAACTTCTGAGCCGTATCGAAAAGGATTTTCGCGTGGAAAAGGTTTCGGGCGAGGCACGCCCCGGAAAACCACGTGAATTCGGCATGTATCTGGGCGGCGAATGGTATCGTCTGGGCGTGCGCGATGTTCCCGCGCCGGTCCCCGGAGACGCGGTTGTCGGTCTTGACATCAGCCTGCTGACCCGCTTGCTTCTGGAGCCGGTGCTGGCCATTGGCGATCCGCGCCTTGACCCGCGTATCGATTTCATCGGCGGCATACGGGGATTGGGTGAATTGGCGCGCCGCGTCGATTCGGGCGATGCGGCGGTGGCCTTTGCGATCTATCCCACATCCATGGAAGACCTGATTGACGTGAGCGACGCCCGTCAGGTGATGCCGCCCAAGTCAACCTGGTTTGAGCCCAAACTCGCCGACGGTTTGGTCGCTTTAATGCTGGATTAGAAGTGGTCGAACAGCCGATCATCGTCGTCGCCGGGCCGACAGCCAGCGGCAAGTCACGGGCGGCACTGGACGTGGCCGAGGAATTCGGCGGCGCGGTCATCAACGCCGATTCCATGCAGGTCTACCGCGAGCTTGATATCCTTTCGGCGCGGCCCGACATCTGCCAAACCGCGCGCGTCCCTCATTTGCTTTACGGGTTTATGCCGGCGGCCCAGGCCTGTTCCGCCGGTCGTTGGCTCGAAATGGCCGCGGCTGCCGTTTCCGAGGTTCGCGCCATGGGCCGAATTCCAGTCTTTGCGGGCGGAACCGGGCTTTACATCAAGGCGTTGACCGAAGGCCTCGCGCCGGTTCCGGAAATTCCAGATGAAATCAGAACCAGGGCCCGCGCCCTGCATCAGGAATTGGGCGGAGAGAGGTTTCGCGACCGGCTTGCGGCGCTCGATCCACAAGCGGCCTCCGATTTGCCCGCCGGAGATACTCAGCGGTTGATCCGCGCCTTTGAGGTGATGCAGGCCACCGGGCGGACGCTTAAGGAATGGCAGGCCGAGCACCCCAGTTCCCCGCCCATTGAAGGGGTTTTCGCATCCGTCGTTCTCATTCCTCCACGTGACGCCCTATACGCAACCATCAACACCCGTTTCTCGCGCATGATGGAAGGGGGTGCACTTGACGAGGCGCGCGCGCTTTTCTCCCTTGGCCTGGATGCCGGATTACCGGCGATGAAGGCGCTGGGCGTGCGTGAACTGGTCCGTCACCTGAGGGGAGAAACCGAGCTTGAGCAGGCGGTAGAGCTGGCCATGCGCGGGACCCGCCAATACGCCAAACGCCAGTTTACGTGGTTGCGCCACCAGATAGAGGGATCATACGTGGTGTCTGCGCAATATTCGGAAAGCAAAAAAGAAAAAATCTTTTCATTTATTCGTCAGTTTCTGTTGACCGCGCAATCCTAATTGATTAGCTTGCGCGTTCTCGTGGCCGGACGGGTCCGGGGCGGGCGTCTGATCAAGACGTGCGTTTCCGGGCCTAATTTCTACCTATTGAAATGCGGCCGCATTATTTTACTCGGAAGGAGAATTTGGAGATGCCAAAGGAATTGTACACCGGAGCGGAGATAGTCTTGAAGGTCCTGCAGGACCAAGACGTCGACGTAATTTTCGGGTACCCCGGCGGTGTAACCCTTCCGCTGTACGATGAAATTCATCGGCAGAACAGGCTGCGTCACATCCTGCCTCGTCACGAGCAGGGCGCCATGCACGCCGCGGAGGGCTACGCCAGATCGACGGGAAAGGTCGGCGTGGTTCTCGTAACCTCGGGTCCCGGCGCGACCAACACCATCACCGGCCTGACCGACGCCCTGATGGACAGCATTCCTCTGGTTTGCCTGTGCGGCCAGGTGCCGACCAGCCTGATCGGCAACGATGCTTTCCAGGAAGCCGATACGACGGGCATTACGCGCTCATGCACCAAGCACAATTACCTTGTGCGTAGCGTTGATGATTTGGCGCGAACCATTCACGAGGCCTTTTACGTGGCCCGCAACGGCCGTCCCGGCCCCGTGGTCGTCGATCTGCCCAAGGATGTGATTACCGGCCTGGGTGCTTACACGGTGCGCGCGGCGTCGCGTCATCGCAGCTACAAGCCGAAGGTCAAAGGCGACATCGGCGCCATCCGCGAGGCGGTGAAACTGATGGCGTCGGCCAAGCGTCCGATCATTTATGCGGGTGGCGGCGTCATCAATTCGGGTCCGGCGGCCTGTCAGCTTTTGGGCGATCTGGTCAAAATGACCGGTTATCCGTTCACCCTGACCCTGATGGGTCTGGGCGCGGCTCCGGCGTCGGACAAGCAGTACGTCGGAATGCCGGGCATGCATGGCACCTACGAAGCCAACATGGCCATGCACGACTGCGACGTGATGATCAACATCGGCGCGCGCTTTGATGACCGGGTGACAGGGCGGCTTAACGACTTCGCCCCCGATGCCAAGAAAATCCACGTCGATATCGACCAATCGTCCATCAACAAGAACGTTCTGGTCGAAATCCCCATCGTTGGTGATGCGGGCCATGTTCTTGAAGACATGATCAAGGTGTGGAAATCGACGCAAGTTAAACCCGACCAAAAGGCGCTGGACGGGTGGTGGAAACAGATCGACAAATGGCGGGCCAAGAAGTGCCTCGCTTACCGCAAGAACGGCAAGGTCGCCAAACCGCAATACGCGGTGGACCGCCTGTATGATGCCATCAAGGACAAGGACCCCTTCGTTGCCACCGACGTTGGACAGCACCAGATGTGGGCGGCGCAGTATATCCATTTCGATAGTCCCAACAGATGGATGACGTCTGGCGGTCTCGGCACCATGGGTTACGGCCTTCCGGCGGCCATGGGTGCGCAGATCGCCCACCCGGATGCGTTGGTCGTCTGTGTGACCAGCGAATGTTCGCTGATGATGAACATTCAGGAAATGGCCACGGTGGCGCAGTACAAACTTCCGGTGAAGGTGCTGCATCTTTCCAACAGCCGCATGGGTATGGTGCGCCAATGGCAGGACCTTTTTTATGAGGGACGTCTGTCGCAAAGCGTAATCGAGTCGGAACCGGATCTCGTAAAGCTGGCCGAGGCTTTCGGCATTAAGGGCATACGGGTGAAAAAACCGGCCGATCTGGACGCGGCCATCGCGGAAATGCTGGCCCATGACGGACCGGTTATTCTCGACGTGCTGGTCGATCCCACGGAAAACGTCTATCCGATGATCGCGGCGGGTGCGGCCCATCACGAAATGATGCTTGGTCCGAAAGACGAGGCGATGGACGGCGACGGCGACGTCGTACTCGCTTAAATTCCGGCCCCGCGTTTGGGGCCAGAACGAATTTCATGACGAACGACGGCCATGAGCCATGACGTTTGAGGCCGATAAGTTTGTCGAAATCATACTAAGGGTGTATACGCACCCGGAATAGACATAGGGCAAGTTCCATGATTGCACCTGACACGAAAACGAGATTCCACACCATTGCGGTTCTGGTGGAAAACGAACCCGGCGTTCTGGCCCGTGTGATCGGCCTTTTCTCGGGACGCGGTTACAATATCGAAAGCCTTACGGTGGCCGAGGTTGACGCGCGTGAAAACCTTTCGCGCATCACCATCGTAACCTCGGGAACCGAAATGATTATCGATCAGATCAAGGCCCAGCTCGATCGGCTGGTGCCGGTCCACAAGATCAGTGATCTGACCACGGAAGGCGACCATGTGGAACGTGAAATGGCCTTGGTCAAGGTTCGCGGAACGGGCGAGACCCGGGTTGAATCCTTGCGCATTGCCGATATTTTCCGTGCCCATGTCGTTGACAGCACTAACGAGTCCTTCGTGTTCGAAATTGTCGGCGCGGCGGCAAAACTCGATGCCTTTATCCAGCTAATGGAATCGCTCGGTCTGGTCGACGTGTCGCGTACCGGAACCGCCGCCATTTCCCGCGGGACGGCAGCTTTGTAACCATCATCATTTTCTGTTTGCAGAAAAATCCAAGGAAGATCTACGAAAGGAACAAACTATGCGCGTGTTTTACGATCGGGACGCCGACGTCAATCTGATCAAGTCCAAGAAAGTTGGCATCCTCGGCTATGGCAGCCAGGGCCATGCCCATGCCCTGAACTTAAAGGATTCGGGCGCAACCGATGTCATCATCGCCGAGATGGAAGGCAGCGACAACTGGAACAAGGCCGCGGCCGCCGGGTTCAAAGTCATGAGCGCCGCCGAAGTCGCCAAGCAGGCCGACGTGGTTATGGTGCTGACTCCCGACGAAATTCAGGCCAAGATTTACTACTCCCAGCTTCAAGACAACATGAAGCCGGGCGCGGCCCTTGGTTTTGCCCACGGTTTCAACATTCATTTCCGCTTGATCGAGCCGCGTGATGACATCGACGTCTTCATGGTCGCGCCCAAAGGCCCCGGCCACACGGTTCGCGCCGAATACGAACGCGGCGCCGGTGTGCCGTGCCTGCTGGCCGTGGAACAGGACGTTTCTGGCAACGCCCACGAGGTCGGTCTTTCCTACGCCTGCGCTTTGGGCGGCGGCCGCTCGGGCGTTATCGGAACGACGTTCACCGAAGAATGCGAAACCGATCTGTTCGGCGAACAGGTTGTTTTGTGCGGTGGCCTGACATCCTTGATCCAGGCCGGTTACGAAACCCTGGTCGAAGCCGGTTATGCGCCGGAAATGGCCTATTTCGAGTGCCTGCACGAGGTCAAGTTGATCGTCGACCTGATCTACGAAGGCGGCATCGCCAATATGCGTTACTCGATCTCGAACACGGCGGAATACGGTGATTACATTGCCGGACCGCAGATCATCGACGACGAGGTTAAGGAACGCATGAAGTGGATTCTGGACGACATCCAGTCCGGTGAATTCGCCAAGCGCTGGATGACCGAAAATGCGGTTGGCCAGCCCGCGTTCAAGGCCATGCGCCGCCGCGCCGCCGCTCATCCCATCGAGGAAGTCGGCGCCAAACTGCGCGACATGATGCCCTGGATCGGCGAAGGCCGCCTGGTCGACAAGTCGAAGAACTAAGTTTGTGTTGCGCGAAAGCGTGATCGCGAAGAAGGGCGGGGGAAACCCCGCCTTTTTTTTGCGCCGCTTAACAAAGATTTAGCCATTTTGGTTGAAAATTTGCGCTGACGCCTAATGTAATGCTGTGTTATAGGTTGCCTGCTAATTTTGGCAGCGATACTTGGATATCCGCGGAGCAAGACGTGCCGTCAGGTTTTGACATTGCCGTTTCAATTATGGGTTCGGGCCACCCGGTTCGTGCCGTTTCCGTGCGTCTGCCCCTCGCTTTAACTCAGCTAAACGGTCTCCTGCGACTTACCTGCCCCTGAGCGCGCCCGTCACTTCGTGACATTCGTTCAGGGGAGATACGCAGTCGCAACCAGTCTGTACGTCAGTCAGGAAGGACCAGTTTATTATGAGTAGTTCCAATCACGTTTATATCTTCGACACCACATTGCGCGACGGTGAGCAATCTCCGGGCGCTTCCATGAACCTCGATGAAAAATTGCGTATCGCACAGGTTCTCGAGGAAATGGGTGTCGATATCATCGAGGCCGGTTTCCCCATCGCGTCCGAGGGCGATTTCCAGGCCGTCAACGAAATCTCCAAGGTGGTGAAGAATTCGGTGGTGTGCGGTCTGGCCCGCGCCACCCACGGCGACATCGAGCGCGCCGCCGAGGCCATCAAACCGGCCAAGCGCGGGCGCATCCACACCTTCATTTCGACCAGCCCGCTGCACATGAAGCACAAGCTCCAGATGGAGCCCGAGCAGGTCTATCAGGCGGTCATTGACAGCGTTACCTACGCGCGGAACTTTACCGACGACGTGGAATGGTCGTGCGAGGACGGATCGCGCACCGAGCACGACTTTATGTGCCGGTGTGTGGAAGCGGCAATTGCCGCCGGGGCCACCACTATCAACATTCCCGATACGGTGGGTTATGCGCTGCCCAACGAATTTAACGCCACCATCGAAATGCTTTTTAACCGGGTGCCCAATATCGATAAGGCGATTATTTCGGTTCATTGCCATAATGATCTGGGCTTGGCGGTGGCCAACTCGCTGGCCGCCGTGGGTGCGGGGGCACGTCAGGTGGAATGCACCATTAACGGTCTGGGCGAACGGGCCGGAAACGCGGCCCTTGAAGAAGTCGTCATGGCGCTGAAAACCCGTCAGGACAGCGCACCCTTCAGCACCAACGTGACCAGCGAGCACATCATCAAGGCTTCTCGACTGGTGTCCACGGTCACGGGGTTCGTGGTTCAGCCCAACAAGGCCATCGTCGGGGCCAACGCGTTTGCCCATGAATCGGGCATTCATCAGGACGGCATGCTCAAGAACGCCCAGACTTACGAAATCATGACCCCGGAATCCGTCGGTCTCAGCGCCTCGAAAATCGTTCTCGGCAAGCATTCGGGCCGCCATGCGTTCCGCGAAAAGCTGAAGGAGCTGGGTTACGACTTGGGCGACAACGCCGTGCAAGTTGCCTTCAAGCGGTTCAAGGACCTGGCCGACATGAAGAAGGAGGTCTTTGACGACGATCTGGTCGCTTTGGTCGATGACGAGGTCGTGCGCACCAATGACCGTTTGCGCATGATTTCCATGGAAATCATGTGCGGAACCAAGCACCGCCCGCCCAAGGCCGGGATGGAAATGGAAATCGATGGCGAGTTGAAATCGTGCGACTCGACCGGCGACGGACCCGTCGATGCCGCTTTCAACTGTGTGAAAGAGTTGTTCCCGCATGAGGCGCGGCTGCAACTCTATCAGGTTCACGCGGTCACCCACGGCACCGACGCCCAGGCCGAAGTGACCGTGCGCCTTGCCGAAGGGGGCAAGACGGTCAACGGTCAGGGAGCCGATACCGACACCATGGTGGCTTCCGTCAAGGCCTATGTGAACGCCCTGAACAAACTTCTGGTTAAACGCGAAAAAACGGAACCGGCCGCAGTTTCCATGTAGAGTTGAGGATTGAAAGTAAATCCGGGCTAGCGGCCTTGGAACGTGTACATTATAAAGGTCCCCAACGGTATCGGCGTATGGCGCGCCGGTATCGGTTGGGGATTTTGTTTATCAGGTTGTGAGGATCAATGTTTTCCAGTCTGTTTGGCTTCCTGTCGGCCGACATGGCCATCGACCTGGGAACCGCCAACACCCTTGTTTACGTGAAGGGTAAGGGCATCGTTCTGAACGAGCCTTCGGTCGTGGCGATCCAAGAGGTAAAAGGCAAAAAGCAGGTTCTCGCCGTGGGCGAGGAGGCAAAGATGATGCTGGGCCGAACGCCCGGCAACGTCACTGCGATCCGGCCCCTGCGCGACGGCGTCATCGCCGATTTCGAAGTGGCCGAGGAGATGATCAAGTATTTCATCCGCAAGGTCCACAATCGGCGCAGCTTTGCCAGCCCGCTGGTGGTGATCTGCGTGCCGTCGGGATCGACGGCGGTTGAACGCCGCGCCATTCAGGAATCAGCCGAAAGCGCGGGCGCGCGCAAGGTGTTCCTGATCGAAGAACCCATGGCGGCTGCCATCGGCGCCGGCCTGCCCGTGACCGAACCGACCGGATCGCTGGTCGTCGATATCGGCGGCGGAACCACCGAGGTGGCCGTTCTGTCCCTGGGCGGCATCGTTTACGCCAGAAGCGTGCGCGTTGGCGGCGACAAGCTGGACGAAGCCATCATTTCCTACATTCGCCGCAACCATAACCTTTTGGTCGGCGAGGGAAGCGCGGAGCGCATCAAGGAATCCATCGGATCGGCCTGCCCGCCCGAAGACGGCGAAGGGCGCACCATGGAAATCAAGGGCCGCGACCTGATGAACGGCGTGCCCAAGGAACTGCTCATGACCGAGGCCCAGATCGCCGAAAGTCTGGCCGAACCGGTGGGTGCCATTATCGAGACCGTGAAGGTGGCGCTTGAGCACACGGCGCCGGAACTGGCGGCCGATATCGTCGACAAGGGCATCGTTTTGACCGGTGGCGGCGCGTTGTTGGGCAACATGGATTTCGTGCTTCGGCACGCGACGGGCCTGCCCGTATCCATCGCCGACGATCCGATGACTTGTGTCGCCCTTGGCACAGGAAGAGCATTGGAAGAAATAAAGCGCCTCAGAAATGTCTTAATGACGATGTATTAATACTGGGTATTAGTACAGGTCGGTATTCAACGTTTCGAAGCTTCCATAGGCGCGAGTTAAAGTATATCTTAAGGTTTTTTCTGGCAACCCTTGGATGGTTGGGGCTCCGCTATTGGAGTATTCACCGCTGAGGTATCGAGAGCAGTGCGTTGAACGAGAATTTACGCCCAGTTAACCGGATCGCGGCGCCGATCAAGGGGCTTGCTCACCGGTTCGCCTATCTGGGCCTCATCGTAGCCGCGTTCGGCCTGATGATGCTTGGCAAGGCGGATACCGTGACGGTCGAACGTTTTCGCGCCCAGGCGACCGATGCTTTCGCGCCTATTCTTGATGCCGTCTCGCGGCCCATCGCCACCGTCAACGAAATCGTTACCGAAGCCCGGGAGTTGGCCGCGCTGCGGGTCGAAAACGCCCGCCTGCGCGAGGAACGCGCGCGGCTTTTGCAATGGCAGGCGGCTGGACGCAAACTCGAGGCGCAGAATGCGGCCCTGCGCGATCTTTTGAATTTCATTCCGCGCGAGGCCAAGGCCTTCATTTCGGCCCGCGTGATCGCCGATTCCGGCGGCGCATTCGCCCATAGCCTAATTCTGAATTCGGGCGAACGCGACGGCGTTCGTCGCGGTCAGGCGGTGGTTTCCGGCGACGGACTGATCGGGCGGGTTATCGGTGTGGGGTCGCGCTCATCGCGGGTTTTGCTGATTACCGATCTTAACTCGCGCATCCCCGTGATTACCGAACAAAGCCGCACACGGGCCGTGCTGGCGGGCAACAACTCGGTCAGACCGGTCTTGAAGCATCTGCCTGCGGGAATATTCGTCGTGCCCGGAGAACGCATCGTTACTTCGGGAGACGGCGGCGCTTTTCCGGCCGGACTGCCGGTCGGGGTGGTCGTATCCGTCAGTGATCGCGGTATCGGCGTTCAGCCTTTTGTTGCTTCCGACCGCGTTGAATATGTTCGGGTCGTCGACTACGGCGCCGACGCCGGGGTCCCCTCGGGTCGGACGGCTGCGGCAAGGCCCGCCGTTCAAGAGGACTAATCAGTATGAAACCCTCGATCTGGCTGCGGCTTGATCATTGGGCACGCAGGCTGACGCCGTTCGGGCTTTCGTTGCTGCTGGTCGTGATCAACGTCCTTCCCCTGCACATACCGAGTTTTGCGCGGGTGTCGCCGATCCTGGCCATGATCGCGGTCTACCATTGGGCGATCTACCGGCCGGATTTGATGCCCGCCTACGCCGTATTCGTTATCGGATTTTTGCACGATTTGCTTTCCGGCGTTCCCATGGGGATCCATGCGCTGGTGTTTCTCAGCGTCTACGGCGTCGTCATCTGGCAACGCAGGTTTCTGGTTGGCAAGTCGTTCATCATTGCCTGGCTGGGGTTCGCCATCGTCGGCACCGGGGCTGCGGTCCAGAGCTGGGTGCTGATTTCGGCTTTTAACGGGACCCTGGTTGATCCGCGCGCGCTTGTTTATCAATACGCGCTGACCTTCGGGTTTTACCCAATCCTGGCGTGGGCGTTTCTTCGCTGGCAGCAGGCTTTCCTGAAAGCGGAATGACGACCATGCACCGGGATCAGGATCGCCAGAAATTCTTCAATCGGCGCATGGCCATATTGGCGGGCGGCAAGGCCCTGCTGCTCTCGGCGCTGGTCGGGCGAATGTACTATCTTCAGGTTATCGAGGCCGATAAGTACAAAACGCTGGCCGACGAGAACCGGATCAACCTGAAACTTCTTCCCCCGCCGCGCGGGTATGTCATCGACCGCCGTGGCCTGCCGGTGGCCGAGAACCGTCAGAACTATCGGGTTCTGGTGGTCCGCGAACAGGCCGGCGACGTCGAGGCCACGCTGGAGCGCCTGCGCGAGGTTATCGAGGTCGGCGAGGGCGAAAAACGCCGTATCCTTCGCGAAGTCCGGCGCAAACGTAGCTTCGTGCCGGTTACGGTGCGCGAAAACCTCAATTGGGAGGAGGTCGCGCGCATTGAGGTCAACGCGCCGGACCTGCCCGGCATATCTATCGACGAAGGTCAGAGCCGACATTACCCATACCCGGAATCGACGGCCCATATTCTCGGCTATGTGGCGGCAGTCTCGGAAAAAGAGTTGTCCGGTGACCCGCTGCTGGAGCTTCCGGGCTTTCGCATCGGCAAGGCTGGTATTGAAAGGGTCTACGATCTTGCCCTTCGCGGAACCGGCGGAAACAGTCAGGTGGAGGTCAACGCCTTCGGTCGGGTTATTCGCGAGTTGGCGCGAACCGAAGGCCAGCCGGGACAGGAAATCGCCTTAACCATCGACCTTCAATTGCAGGAAATGATCACCCGCAGATTGGCCGATGAAAGTGCGTCCGTGGTCGTCATCGACGTTCATTCCGGCGAAATTCTGGCCATGGTGTCGACGCCCAGTTTCGACCCCAACGCCTTCAACAGGGGGCTTAGCGTCGAGGAATGGCGCGCGTTGACGTCCAACCCCAAATCGCCGCTCAGCAACAAGGCGATCGCCGGTCAATACGCGCCGGGATCGACCTTCAAGATGGTGGTAGCCCTGGCTGCGCTGGAAAAGGGTGTGGTTTCGCCGGGCCAGAAGATTTTTTGCAAGGGGTCTGTCGATCTCGGCAACGCGACGTTCCATTGCTGGAAAAAACACGGACACGGCTGGATGGATTTGAAACAAGCGATTGCCCAGTCCTGCGATGTCTATTTTTACGAAATTGCCAAGCGCACGGGTATTGATACCATTTCGGCAATGGCCAGGCGTTTTGGTTTGGGGCAAAGGCTGGGGATTGATTTGCCCGGCGAGAAGGGGGGGCTGATGCCGACCCGCGACTGGAAGAACGCCACCATCGGCGTGCCCTGGCAGGTGGGCGAGACCCTGATTTCGGGCATCGGACAGGGCTTTGTGCTGACGACGCCGCTGCAGCTCGCGGTGATGACCGCCAGACTCGCCAACGGCGGATTTGCGGTAACACCTTATCTGACCCGCGACATGATTGACGAAAACGGCGTTTCGGTACGCAAACCCCATGAATTGGCACGTATCAAGGTGGCGCCCCGCCACTTGGATTTCGTGCGCAACGCCATGGTCGAGGTGGTCAACGGGCCGCGCGGAACTGCGCGTTCTTCGGCGATTACCGAGAAAGGTTTCGAAATGGGCGGCAAGACCGGCACCGCCCAGGTTCGCCGCATCAGCAAAAGCGAACGCGAGGTGGGCGTTGTCAAAAACAAGGATCTTCCGTGGCTGGAGCGCGATCATGCCTTGTTCGTGGGGTTTGCTCCGGTGGAAAAGCCGCGCTACGCGGTTTCTGTGGTTGTCGGGCACGGCGGCGGCGGCTCCAGTGTGGCGGCTCCCATCGCCCGGGATGTATTGAAAGAAGTGCAACGGCGTGGGTTGGAGCGCGATCCTGCGGTGTCTGAAAAGAGCGCCAGGATTGCCGATCCGCCGGTATCCGAAAAAAGCGCCCGGATTGCTGGTCCGGGCGGACCGGAGGGCTGAGAGAGATGGCGATGGGCGAAGAAGGCTTCGGTCGTGGGCATTTGTCGATCGGCCGCAAACTGTGGCAGATCCATTGGCTGTTCGTATTGCTGGTTTGCGCCACGGCAGCCATCGGCATCGCCATGCTGTATTCCGCCGCCAACGGCAGTTTCGATCCGTGGGCCTCGCGCCAGACCCTTCGTTTCGGGGTCGGCGTGGGGGTTTTGATCGTCGTCGCCCTGATCGATGTTAGGTTCTGGTTCAAGTATGCCTACGCATTCTATTTTCTGGCGCTGGTTTTGTTGGCGGCCGTCGAGGTCGCCGGGTCCATCGGCATGGGGGCACAGCGCTGGATCAGCCTTGGTCCGGCCAACGTTCAGCCCTCGGAAGTCATGAAGATTGGCCTCATCCTGGCGCTCGCGCGGTTTTTCCACGGGCGGTCGGTCGAAGAAGTGGGAAATCCGGTTTATCTGATTGTGCCGCTGCTTCTGGTAATTGCGCCGGTGGCTCTGGTGCTGCGACAACCGGATTTGGGAACAGCCGGAATTCTGATTATGGCGTCGGGCGCCCTCTTTTTCCTGGCGGGCGTCCGGGTTTGGAAATTCGCGGTGGTCGCCGTGGCGTGGCAGGCGGCTATACCCGTTATCTGGCAGTTTTTGTTCGAATATCAGAAGAAGCGTGTGTTGTTCTTTCTAAATCCCGAAAGCGATCCGCTGGGCTCCGGCTATCACATTATCCAGTCGAAAATCGCCTTAGGCTCCGGCGGCCTGTTCGGCAAGGGATTTTTGCAAGGCACCCAGTCGCACCTGAGTTTCCTTCCCGAAAAACAAACCGATTTCATTTTCACCATGCTGGCCGAGGAATTCGGTTTGGTCGGCGGGTTGGTGCTGATCGGCTTGTATCTGCTGTTGTTGATTTATGGTTTCGCCATCTCGCTGCGCTCGCGCAACCAGTTCGGCCGTATCGTCGGCATGGGCATCACCACCATCTTCTTCCTCTATATCTTCATCAACATCGCCATGGTTATGGGCCTGATCCCCGTGGTCGGCGCGCCGTTGCCGCTTATTTCCTACGGCGGAACGGCGATGGTCTCGCTGCTGTTTGGGTTTGGGCTTTTGATGGGCGTCTACGTCCACCGAGACGTCACCATCGGACGGCGCGGCGGCGAGGACTCGTAGGGCGCAAAAAGGATTTTCATAAAACCGGACGAAAAGCCGACGGAACGTATCGACAAGCGAAGCATGCTTTGGTATACGACCGCTCTGACCTTTGGGGCGCATAGCTCAGTTGGCAGAGCAGCTGACTCTTAATCAGCGGGTCGTAGGTTCGAATCCTACTGCGCCTACCAAATAAATCCCCGTTA
>Ga0233431_1005018_pt1 | contig 13400 bp, 15 predicted proteins | sample SI_118_April2016_FD_179867 | JGI IMG/M metagenome (GOLD analysis project Ga0233431, IMG submission 179867) | Seawater microbial communities from Saanich Inlet, British Columbia, Canada - SI_118_April2016_200_MG | ecosystem: Environmental > Aquatic > Marine > Inlet | place: Canada: British...
TTAAAATCTAATGATATTCCCTGGCCGGATGAAGGGCGTCATTTTGCTGTGGGCACTATTATTGACAATTTAAAAGCCCATCTGGTTGAAGAACCGATAAAAATGGTGATTTATGGGGAGCCGGAGCTAAAAAATACTTTTCAGCAAAAAATTCATGAAGTACTTGGTCCAAAATCGCAAATTAGCTTGATTCATTCCCATCCCTTATATTTGGAAATCATTAATAAAAACGTTTCCAAGGGAATTACGGTTTGCCGCTTACTTCCTAAACTTGGTATTCAACCAGAGCAAGCAATTGGCGTAGGAGATCAGGAAAATGATTATGAAATGTTGAAAATGCTTGGCTTGGGGATTCAGGTTGGTGAAAGCGCTGAAATTCTTAAATCAGTTACCAAACACCAGGTACCGAGTCCTGAAGCCTTTGGAATTCAAGTTTTATATGAATGGCTAAATAATTTACCCAGATAGACAGAATGGACAATTCAAGAAGGAACTTTATATTTGGTGGTTTTAACAAGGTAAAAAAAATTACTAAATCAGCGATTCATGACGCGGAAACCAAATCGAATCCGACAGCTCAGTTTTATTTAAGACCGCCGGGAGCTGTCCCTGAAGAAGATTTTATCAATTTGTGTGATAAAGATTGTTTTGCTTGTTTAACAACTTGTCCGGTTTACGTAATTCAAAAAGTTCAAAATCCTGAAATTCCGGAACATAATACAGCTTATATTGATCCCCGCATTGCAGGGTGCTCATATTGTCATGATTTTCCGTGTATTAAAGTCTGTCCGACAGAGGCCTTGATTGAGCCGGGAAAACCAATGGGAATAGCAAAGGTTTTGGATAATTGTATTACTAATCAACATGAATTTTGTGAAGTATGCTTTCCTACCTGTCCTGAAGAATACCAGGCCTTGTTTAAAAATAAAGATGGAGTGTTGCAGGTGGGTAGAGATAAATGTGTTGGTTGTGGTAGTTGCGTCAGTGCCTGTTTTTTAGTGCCAAAGGCTATTGAAATACACCCGTTGGAACTCCCTGTGATTGAATAATACTTATTGATGTTTTTTGAGCACCTCTGACAATTTATCCATCCGGAGTGGTTTGCTCATGTAGTCACACATACCTACTTCCAGACATTTCTCCTTTATTCCCTCAGTGACATTTGCGGTTAGAGCAATAATTTTTGGAGTAGAATCACCGCTGGATTTTTTTAAAATGTTTTGGGTGGCTTCTAAACCATCCATCTCTGGCATTTGAATATCCATCAAAATAATTTTGTAAGCTTGTTTCTCAAAGATATCCACGGCTTCTTTGCCATTATTGGCGATGACAGCTTCATACCCCAGCTTTTTTAATACTTTGCTGATTAATTTCTGATTAACTTTATTATCCTCTGCTACTAATATTTTTGGAGATTCCCCGATAATAGCAGTATCTTTTTGGGGATGAACTTTGTCTTCTAAACGGGGTTCTAAGGTTTTTTCTTTTTCCGATGGTGTGCTTTTCGACTCAGGAATTTTTTGAGAGAATCTGACTAAAAAAGTTGTTCCCTGACCTTCCTGGCTAATAACGGAAATATTTCCGCCGATATATTCAACGATTCTTTTTGTAATTACTAATCCCATACCCGTTCCCTCATATTGTCTGTTGAGAGAAATATCAACCTGGGAAAATGCTTGAAAAAGGTTTTCCTGATCGGCATCAGAAATACCGATACCGGTATCAGATATTGTCAGCAGAATATGAATTTCCTGGTTATTGAAATTTTCTGATTTTGCATCAATGGTTACTGAACCCTGTTTGGTAAACTTTATAGCATTATTTACCAGATGTTCTAAAACTTGTAAAACCAGTAATTTATCGCCAAGTAGGGGGATGGTAAGTTGTTCATCAAATGTGAATGTGAAAGCAACATCTTTTTGTTGGGCAATGGGTCGATACTTTTTTATTATTTGGTCGGTAAGTGGTTTCAATAAATAAGAGTCGGATTTCAATTTTAGATTTCCTGATTCCAGATCATTGAAAACTAAAATATTCCGGATCATTGATAATAAATGATCGCTGCTTTCACAAATCGTTTCGAGATACTCAGTTTGCTCCGTTGTCATTTGCGTGGTTTTGAGCAAATCTGTCATCCCAATGATACCATTTAAAGGAGTGTGTAATTCATGACTGATAACGGATAAAAAGTTGGTTTTTGATTTGGCAATGGCCTCAGCCTGTTCTTTGGCTTTAATCAGGGCCTCTTGCTCTAATTTTTTTTTGGTATAATCTCTAAATACGACAACAGCACCTTCATAGTCTGAATCATCTTCAGATTTTAATAAACTTCCGTTAGCCAGTAACCAGATACCTTTTTTAAGTTTTTTATTTTTAACAAAGATTTCTACAGAATCAACAGTTTGTTTTTGGTGTAGCCGTAGCATCGGTAGTTCTGCTACCCGATAGAGTGTTTTTTTATCAGGCTGGTATAAACCCAGCTCTCCAGGCCAGTCTTCAAATGAATGGGGTACCGTATTTCGGGAGATCATTTGAGTAAAAGCTTCATTGACATGCAGTAATTCTCCGTTTGAATCGGTAACCACAACACCATCACTCATGCTTCCCAGGACTGATTGAAGAATAACTGTTTTTTGAACCAATTCCTGTTTTTTTAAATTTAATTCTTCACTAGTGGCTTGAAATCCTTTAACCCGATTGGTGGTTAGTGTCAGTTTTTCTATCAGAATATCCAGAAAAATTTTAAAAATCATGCTTCTTAAAGCATGACCAGATGATTCATAAATGTTACTGGAAGATATCGAAAAGACATGGACTGCTGAGTCCGCATAAACAGTTGCTGTGGTTAAAGATTTAGTAATAACGCTCATTTCACCAAATATATCACCCTGGCGTCTTAAGGTTAGTATAAACTCATCTTCAGCATAAACGATAATCTTGCCTTCCAACAATATATATACTTTATCATTTTCACTGCCTTCAGCCAGTATTTTTTCACCCTTTTCAAACGACTCAACACGGGAAACAGAGATTAATTCCATTAACTGTTCATCTTCAAATTGTTTAAACAATCTGGACAAATTTAAAATCTTTAGAATTTCTGAAGAGGAGTAGTTAACGTCCATGATGCACAGGGATTTTTATTTTTAGTGAAAATCGTTTAAGAGCTAATAATTATATATTTGATATACTCAAGCGATTTATCTCTTTCACTATCAAGCCAAAGATTATGTTGCAATAAGTATATTATTCTAATTGTTCATTTTAATAATTAACAGTGAAAGTTGTCATTCTGATAATTAAAAACAATGTCACCATTAAAAGATTAGGATTACACATAAATAATTTAGAAATTGTCTTTGATAAATTACTAAATATAAACATCAAGTTGATAGTTTTGCATCAAAAAACACTATCAGGGCTAGAGTATATTCATAAAAATCTACAACAAACTGTGATAAATAACAAGTTTATCAGAAAAACTAACTTTAAAATACCCGAGTAGATTGTAACAATCAGGAGAGTATCTACAATCTGTCGAAAATTTTAATTTTTTGAAAAAGTAGAAGATGATAAATTGAAGTTAATTTTTGCCGGAAAAGGTGAGTATATAAAATACTTAACAAAAAAAAGTACCGGCTATTAAAATTTTTAAGTAGTTGAAAAAAAAATCTTTTATATGTTCTACGAACTGAAAACAAGTTTACACAAATAATCAAATAAGATTATGTTGATGGCGGTACAAAAAATAAACAACTGATAACTATTATTCAATTTGGCTAAAAAGGGAACTTTATAATGAGAATATTCATGGTTTCTGCTTTAGAGGTACTGAAGAATCTCTATTGTTAGCGCGACAAATCCTTCATTTTGGCGTGCCAGCTCGCAATTCAGTGCCCAGGGATGATAGTAAGTTGACAATATTTGTTTTAGGATAATTACATTGTTCATTGCTATACTAGTCGTATTGAATTTTCCACAAATCCCAGTTGGTAGACAGCATTTAAAGACTAAGAGAGGTAAGCAACGAAATAATGAAATCGGAAACTTCATATATTAATTATCTTAAACTGGAACAACCGGAAATATGGGAAACAATCTTAAAGGCTGAAAAAGATGGATTAATTGTTGTTGATGAGGAAACTGACTCGGTAACAGCTACCAATAGACTCTTATTAACCTATCCAGGATTGCATGACATAATAAATATGCTGGTAGAAGGATGGAATCAGAAAAAAGCAGCAGCATTCGGTCAGGAATTGATTAGTAATCTACTTAAATAATAGCAACACCATGGAAAAGCATAAAAAAGCAATATTTGAAATTTTATCTCAGTTAATTGAACCTAAATTGAAATGGACCATTGGTGTTTTAAACTTAATTAAACGACTGGAAATAAATGATCAGGTTTTAGAACTTGAGATACAATTAATTACAGATGATATCGAACTAATCAATCAATTTAGAGAACAGGTCTTTCAGGTTTTAATAGAATTCCAATTTTCTGAAATCAATCTTAACATTTCAAAAGCCAATATTGCCAAACAAGGTCTTAAAAAGGTAAGTAAAATCATAATGGTCAGTAGTGGTAAAGGGGGTGTTGGGAAATCATCCATATCAGTCAATCTTGCGGCAATGTTAAAATCCAGAGGTCATACAGTAGGGCTGCTGGATGCTGATATTTATGGTCCTAGTGTGCCAATACTAATGGGGATCACAGAAAAACCACAGGTATTGGATGATGAAGTTCTAGCCCCGATAATGGCGCATGGAATTGCAACGATTTCAATTGGGAACCTAGTACCACCCGGACAGGCAATTTCCTGGAGAGGACAATTGGTTAGTGGTACGATTATTCAATTCATCAGGAAAGTGAATTGGGGGGTGTTAGATTATTTAATTATTGATATGCCTCCGGGAACAGGTGATATTCAGTTGACCATCGCCCGTGAATTAAAAATTACAGGTGTAATTATTGTCAGTATGCCACAGGAAGTGGTCATCGGTGATGTTCAAAGAAGTATATCGTTGTATCGTGAAAAAAAAGTGAATTTAATAGGGGTGATCCAAAACATGGTCTCTTATGCTTGTGAAAAATGTGGTCATCAGCAACAGATATTCCCAGGCTCGTTAAATAAAATACCAGATGTTCCAGGTTTAGGTTCGCTGATATTAGATACTGATTTTTGTGAGGCTGGAAATATCGGGGTCCCATTTGTTTTGTCCAGGTCATCCGGTAAAATATTTGATTCTTTTCAGCGGATGGCTGAAAAATTAGAATTACTTTAAAATCAGTGGTGGATTAGAAATTGAAGTGCGGGTGAGTCGATTTAGAAACCTGTTGCAATGACAGACACGAACACCTCATCGTTTTTCGATGAATCATAAACCAGTCCGAAAATGATATCGGCATCCTGGTGGGCTAACTTTTGAACGCAATCAACAGCTGCTTCTGCGTCCAGTATCGTAAATTGCTCATCGGCAACAATGTTAACAATAATTCCAACGGCACCTTCAATGGGTTGATCTAAAATAGTGCTGGTGATGGCCGCATGGACAGCATCACATCCTCTTGTTTCACCAAAACCGGACCCTGTACCCATAATTGCTGCACCTTTATTACACATAATGGTTTGTAAATCAGCAAAGTCCAGGTTGATGACACCCTCCAGATTGATGAGATTAGTGATACCACTGATGGCTTGTTTTAGAACATCATCTGCAATTAAAAAAGCTTCACTGACACTGGTTTTTTTTGATGCCATTGCCAGCAATTTATTGTTGGATACGACTATCAGCGTATCTACGTGCTTTCGCAGTTCAGCGATTCCTTGATTGGCAATTTTACTTCTTTTTGTGCCTTCAAAGCTAAATGGTGTCGTAACAACACCAATGGTAAGCACTTTTTTTTCCTTAGCAATTTCTGCAATGACAGGGGCAGCACCGGTACCGGTTCCGCCTCCCATACCTGCTGCAATAAAAACGAGGTCTGTATTTTTGAGAATTTGAGATAGGGTCTCCAAATCTTCTTCTGCTGACAATCTGCCTACCTGGGGCTTCATGCCTGCACCCATTCCCCTTGTAATCTTTTCTCCAATTTGGACTTTTAGGTCCGCATTTGAAGATTTTAAAACCATTAAATCGGTGTTAATACTGATGTATTCAACACCTTTAATATTGTCTTCGATCATCCTGTTAATAACATTACCACCACCTCCGCCGACACCTAATACTTTTATGCTTGGAACACCAATTTTAAGCGGTTGGGATTTTAATGAATTAACATTGACAGCCATATTCGGTTGGGTGAAACAGGTTGCAGATAATTTTTGAGAATAAGGGTGGACTTTTAATCAATCTGCATCCGTGAATGTTTCAATAATATTAAAACCATTGAATTTTTCAATTTCTTCTTTTTTGGAATTTAGTGTATTACAGCAAAAACGGATTTTTTTTTGAACTTTTTTTTCTAATTCGACTTTGAACTGTATGGAACGATGTTCTCTTTCTACTAGTTTTGTTTTGGCGGGTACCCTTCTCCACTTCATTTTATCTTCCTATAAGTGTCCATAAAAAACTGAAATGACGTTGTAATTAAACGCCCTTATTCTAAGTTTTTTCAGAAAATCGATATTTCATTAAATTTGAATCAGGAGAGTTGGTTAACTCTCAAATGGACAGCGTCCAATCAGTTTTTCTCCAAATAATTTTCAATCATTAAATATAACAAAATCTTAGCAAACACTGATAGACATTGGCTTGATTTATAAAAAAATCATTATGCTTTTACAATGCCTTTTAAACACTAGGTTTGTCCAGGGAAAAATTTTTTTTACCTTCTTATAAAACAAAAAAAAAGATTCTCTAATCATTTTTTTTAGATATTTTAAAAAAATAAGCTTTATTTTATCTCTACAGTGAATATTTCAGTAAATTTTAAACCAGTTAACAAGGTAATCGATCGGATCAAATAATATAGTACACCTACCATAAAAATCATACTAGGTATGGCGATGATAGGAAAACTATAAGCGGTCATTTTTCCCAGCTCGGTGTTAAAGGCCTCGGTACCGGGTTCACTGATCAGCATGATCTTTGCCAGAATAAAATTCAATCCGCTGGATAGAAAAAAAGTGCAGGCCAGCAAAAAGGTTGAAATAACCAAACGTTTTTCAAATCGTTGTTGATTGTTATTAACCTGCAAGGTGGCATTTATCTTTTGAGTATTTAATACCTGATCATTGTATAAAAGCTTTTTGACCAACGGGAAAGGTGTTTTAAGAGAAATTAAAACGGCTAACCCAATGATTAAGGGGACTCCGGCTTCCTTATAAGCAATCCACTCTGCATCCAGTTTCAAAACACCAAAAACACCTGTTAGTAAAACACTGATTAATCCAATAATAGAAATATAATTGACTTTCTTATTTTTGATCAGGCTAAATAATCCGTAACCTAAAGGAAATGAAATAGCCGTGATTAATCCGTTTACAGGCCCTAAATAATCATTCGAACTGAACTTAATTAAGATGACAGATGGGATTACAATATTAAGCAACAAGTTCATTAATGGGTTTTCTTTTTTTTGCACATCCAGCTCCATATATTATTTATTTAAGGCTGCTAATCGACTAAGTAGCGGAGGATGTGAATAGCTCATAAATACATAGGCCGGATGAGGTGTTAGATTACTCAGATTTTTAACAGATAATTTTTTAAGTGCATTGCCCAAATCTTCACCATTGAATTGCTCTTTTGCAAATGAATCCGCTTGGTATTCGTTTTTACGGGATAAAACGTTCATACCAATTGCGAGAATTGTTGAGAAAGGGTCATACAGCATTCCAAAAGTGATAATACCGATGTGAAAACTAGCTTCGCTAACGCCTAAAGCCTGTGATAGTTCCGGTTTTGAAATAAAGAATGATAAAACAAAAAGCATCAATCCCATTTGAATAATAGAAAATATAATAGATACCCGTGTATGTTTTTTCTTGTAGTGTCCGATTTCATGGGCCAATACTGCCACCAATTCTTTGATATTCAAATCCGCAATTAAGGTATCGAATAGTACAATTCTTTTTTTAGAGCCCAAACCACTGAAATAAGCATTCGCCTTGGTGGATCGTTTTGAACCGTCAATGACAAAAATGTTATTTAAGGCAAATCCCACTTTATTGCTAAACGCCTCAATCGCATTTCTTAAATCTCCGGCTTCAAGTGGTGTTTGTTTATTGAAAAGAGGAACAATCAATGATGAGTAAAACATCACCATAAATATAGAAAAGCCACTGATGAGCATCCAGGCATAAATCCAGAACTGGGTGGTGGTTAACATATAAAACCATATGATCAGTGATAACAGACCACCTCCGACGATTGCTGAAAGTAACCACCCTTTGATCTTATCCAGTATGAAGGTCTTCGGGGTTGTTTTATTAAATCCAAATTTTTCTTCAATGACAAAGGTGCGATAAATAGAAAAAGGAGTGCTGAGAATATCAGAGGCTAACATCAAAACACCAAAAAATATCAAGGCTCTTAGAATTGGATTTTCAGATATGCCGACTGCAATTTGGTCAACATAAGCAAATCCACTGAAAAATAACATCCCCAACATTAAAGCTAATCCATAAGTACTGGTAATGAAGGAAAACCTAGATGTAGCAGCGTCGTATTCCTGGGATTTTCGATATTTTTCGGCATTATAAATGCCCTCTAGTTCCTCTGGAAGTTCACTACTACGCCGGGTTGCGTTTAAATAGTCGAGCAATCTGTCAATACAGTAATTTAAAATTAATATTACAATAATAATTTTAAAAATGAGCGATGGTGTTATCATAAAATAGTCATGTTGATTGTTAGAATTAATGGCTGGTAAAATAATTTTATCTGATCTGGTTTGATGTATATAGCACCGTCATTAATATTGCCCCGCAAAATAAGCGTACACGTAACTCCAAAAGTACTTGTCCCCCATTTTACTATTTCCAGAATTGAAGAAACCGGCCTATAAGAATGACGTCTTAAGGTATCTTGGTTGGTAACTATAAAAAATATCAAATCAATAAATTAAGGGCAAGGGTTTATCGATAAACTTATATTAACTTTAATATACATCATCTTGTCACCTTAGATATACACGATAGCAATTTGTAATTGGGTTGAACTTTTTATCATCTCGAACACTGAATTGTGATACTCTGGCCAGAATGAGAGATCTTTATTAATTTCAATAAGATCTCTCGTCGCAAGCTCCCCGAGATGACAGAGAAGTATACCATTTCATCTGCTAAATGTAATTGTGACATAGCCTGCTCATCGAAATGACATGAAACTGACCAGCGGTATAAGGGTTATCACAAACAGAGCTCACAGAGAACCAGAAACCATTCTATTTCCGTGTGGTCAGTGTGGTCCGTGGTTGAGAATTATTTACTCCAGGCAGAAAAAAAACGACCACGGACCACACGGAAGTGAGGTGCAGTTAAATCAGGAACCAGGCTGTTTTTCGTGTGTCCAGTGGTCGGAAAACCTAAGTACAGAAAGAAAACATCAAGGAACAAGGCAGGATGACCAATGAGTGAGAATTATTTCTTCCGCTGGTGTTCGATGCTTTTCAAAACTTTTTCGATTGGCCAGATAGCGCTTGATCAAATAGAGCACTTCCTGACTAATAGACCTGCTTTCTGATCTGGCTAATTCTTTGATCTGATTATAGAGATCCTCATCAATTCCCTTTATTTGTAAATTCGGCATTTGATTCCTCCAGTCATATAGTTACAACCAAGGCTGTTTTCATGAAAACAGTAATTCTTTATTACTCTTTTAGCAATTTGCTGATGCTTTCAATTAATTTCGATTCAAAATCTTCCTGAAGCCCTGATATAATCGCCCGGATTTTTTTGTTTTTGCCAATCACCATTAATCTGGGTAGGGCTAATCTGTATTAAAACCAGTCACAAAGAATCAGGAATCATGCTGTTTCCGCGTGTTCAATGGTAAATAAGTATCTCTCAAAGCAGATAAAAAGAAAACCAACCACAGAGAATGGCGATCCACGTCGACGTGTTTTAGTGCGGTATTTTAATTGACGATAAATTGTCAGTTAAAGCGAGCATTATATTGACAATTAAATAGTCGATTAGATATCTTAATATGAAAGGTAAATGTTAATTTAAATCACAACTGGTCAATGGAGAAGCATGATCACTGTAAAAGAGAACACCACCCTGGTAGGGGTTTCTGAGTTAAGATCCGGTATTGATGAGGTGCTAAAGAAAGCGCAGGAGGGGTTAGTTATCATTGAAAAAAGACATAAACCCCAGGCCGTTTTAATTTCCCATGAAGAATACGCCTACATGCAAAATATCATGGAAATAGCTGAAGATTTTGTTTTGGGGCATATTGCCAAAGAGCGATTGGAAAATAGTGACGATAGTGATTATGTTGATCTTGAATCTTTATTAAAATAAATGAATATGTGGAAAATAAAGATTCATAGACTTGTGATTGATGAAGATTTTAAAAAAATAAGTGCTCACGATCAGTCGATTATTCTGAAAACACTTCGAAAAAAACTCAGTTTATCCCCGGAAAAATACGACGCCCCGCTTCGTCATAACTTAAAAGGTTTTCGGAAACTAAAAATATCGGATTACCGGGTGATATACAAAATAGAAAAAGAAGCGATCAAGGTTTTAGTTGTCAAAGTTGGATTAAGAAAAGATGAGAAGGTTTACAAAGAAATGATGCAGCGTATAAAAAAGTTACCCTAGACTTCTGGTCTTAACAGATCCGCTTCGGAAACCTCGTTGCAAAAAAGAAAACCAAACCACAAAGTTTAGAGAGAACCTGAACCAGGTTGTTTTCCGTGTGGTCCGTGGTTGAGAATTATTTACTCCGGGCAGAAAAAAAACGACCACGGACCACACGGAATACACGGAAGGGAGGTGTCGTTAAATCAAGGGACATGAACAACTGATGGCACGTAGCTAAAATTAAAGTACTAAATTGTTAGGAGGATCGTGAGACTTCGCAGCGATTAACATTCCACGGTGGACAAAAAATGGATATTAAAATAGTACTCGAAGTAAGTGATGAAGGAGGTTATACGGTAACTGTTCCTTTCCTACCTGGGTGTATCTCTGAAGGAGATACCAGAGAAGCGGCGATTAAAAACATAAAAGAAGCAATTGAGCTTTATCTGGACCCTATAGACGATGATTTAGACTACAATACTAATGCTGAAATATTAGAAATCGCTGTATGACAAAAATCCCTGGTTTAAACTACTCCCGCACACAAACCTATAAAAAGATCAACATTGTCCCATATTCTTAAGCAGGCCAGAATTCCCTTGGAAGTATTCATCGAGTTGGTTTAAAGGACCTCAATTTCCTCTTGATATCATTGTAACAACGGATCTGGTTTCACCAAACGGAAAGTTCGGAACCCCTACTAATACCGTTTGGCTATTTTGCTATTTGACAGATTTAACCTGTGCCGGACCAGGCGAAATGGACGGGAAATGGATAGTTTTGATATCCGTAAACATCAAAAATCGACCGAATATCCCGTGCTCAGGAGGCGGAACCCAAGGTTGTTGTTCCTGTTGTCAGGATTGTTCCTGTTACGATTAGCGCAACGCAGGTTCCTCGGTTTGTTGTTCCAGGAACCGCCCCGTTTGACGCGGTTCGAACCAATTATTTGCCTGACCCGTTTGACGCGGTTCGAACCAATTATTTGCCTGACCCGTTTTCAACCTTAGCTGATAACTATTAAAAAAGTCCAGATGCCCCATAATACTGGATAAACTGGAAGTATAATTAACTATCAGTATTTTACGATTTTTATATTGATTCGATACCTGATTCAGTCGTTTGATTCCTCGCTTAAAAGAAGCGGATTTCACTCTCAAAAAATGTGGAAATATTCTGGCACCTAAAAAACCAATACCGTTACTTCTTTTATTAATATAGGTAGCTTTGGTTTTAAGTGTGAGCTTCAGTTTATTCTCTAAGTATTGAGATATCACTTGTTTGATTTGTTTTAAAAAAACTTTATCATTGGAAAGAAACACCATATCATCCATATATCTCACATAATATCTTACCTTCAATTGTTCTTTGATGTAATGATCCAATTGATTCAAATAAACATTGGCTAAAAACTGACTGGTTAGATTGCCAATCGGTAATCCTTTTTCCCAGGGGACTCCCTTTATTATTTTCCGAATCAACTGTAACGTCTTTTTGTCTTTTACTTTTCTGGTGACCAGATTTAGCAAAATATCATGATCCATGCTTTCAAAATGTTTTTTGATGTCAGCCCTAAGGTAATATCGATTCAAGCGCAAAAATTGCTGAGTTCTTTTAATTGCCGCATGGGTGCCTTTATTTTTCCGGGTGGCATAGGAATCGAAAATAAAAGCCGGCTCAAAAACAGGTTCTAAAATATTCACCAGGGCATGATGTACCACCCGATCTCTAAAAGGCGCGACAGATATTAGCCGTTCTTTGGGATCATGGATGGTGTAATGATGAAATGCGCCAGGTTGGTAGGACGATGAAATTAAATCGTTTTTCAGGTCAATAAGTTCTGGCTCAAGATGAAAGCAGAAAGCTTTAGCCTCTAACGAATTTGGACTACCCTTAGAGGCTTTTTTAAAAGCCAGATAGAGGTTTTCAAAGGTGACAATTTTTTCAAACAGATGATTAACCCGTTTCATATTTCTTCCAACCACCTAACATTCGACCGGATTCATTGATTTCTTCGGCAATATATTCATATTGTTTGGCTGATAAATAGCGACGTTTAAAACAAATTCGAATCAAAACCCGTAATTTTTCCAATTTTAAATTAGCCTGATTGATCATTTTAGCTTTATTTCTACTATAGATCAGCTCAATAATCCCATCCATGATTTCCAAGGACAAGTTAACCAACCGGGATGAAACGGTAAAACGAACCGATTTAGGGAAAGATTCCGCCCGGTCCATTAACCAGTCCAGAATAGATAACCACTTAACGAAAATGGGATAGTCCTCGTTCATTTTGAATCACCTGTGTTAAAAGCTACCATCAAACTAATCAGCTCCTGTCCATACTCTTTTAGTTTTTTATCACCCAAACCTTTTATTTCTTTAAATGCTTCCAGCGTTTTCGGTTGTTTGACAGTTAATTCTTCCAGGTGCTGATTATTGGCAATCACATAAACCGGTACTCCTTGTTTCTCAGCTTGTTCTTTTCGCCATTCTTTTAATTTTTGATAGAGTACCTGCTGTTCCTCGGTGAGTTTTGTTTTCGGCGAAGCTTTTTTTTCAATCAGGAACTCATATTCCAAAAATACCGACCAATAGGCTTTATTAGCTTGTTTAAAAAATTCCGCCTGCCAGGAG
>Ga0233431_1005021_pt1 | contig 13395 bp, 9 predicted proteins | sample SI_118_April2016_FD_179867 | JGI IMG/M metagenome (GOLD analysis project Ga0233431, IMG submission 179867) | Seawater microbial communities from Saanich Inlet, British Columbia, Canada - SI_118_April2016_200_MG | ecosystem: Environmental > Aquatic > Marine > Inlet | place: Canada: British...
CAAGTATATAATTTGACATATCAATTTCACTAAAATCTAATTATTCAATTATTATTATACCAAACTGGCATTAAGATTGTGTAAAGAAATTTCTTTATATGTGTTAAGGTTTTGATTTGCAAACAATTAATATTAAAAACTTTTTTTAATGCTAATAACAGTTTTATTAAAAATATTTTTATGTTATAATTAATTCATAATAATAATTAAATATTAATGAGATAAAAGGTTTTAAAATATGTCAATTCCAACAATTGCTGATGCACTTCAAGTTAAAGAAATAACCACTCCAACAATTGAAGTAGGATATTATGTTAATTTAACTGGTGGAAGAACTCAGTTTATTAAGTATAATCTTAAGCAAGAGAGTCTTGAAAAAATTCAGAAAGCATATGAAGATTTGTATGTTAAGTATAATGGTTCTTTAGATATGAGGGTTAAATTAGATTCTCAAAAAGTAGAGTTTTATGATGAACAGGGTAATTTTAGAGGAGTTGAAAAATTAGATATATCTTCTAATGAAGGCCAATTGCTTAATACATTATCTGATGTAGCTAAAAAAGAATTAGGAGATCAGTATAAACCTTCACCTCATACCTTTTTAGAAGGATTAAGAGGTCCTGTAAAATCAGATAGACAACAGTTTGAATCTGTTGGGACAAAACTAAAATTTATAGATTCTAGATTAGAAAAAAGAAGAAAATCAATTAAGTCAGCTAAAGATTTTATAGAGAAAGAACTACCTGATATGGTTGCTAAAGATACTTCTTTAGATGAAGCTGAAGTGGAAGATAGGGTGCATAAAGCAGATAAGTTAATGGAAAAACAAAAAGATAAACTGGAATCTTTGCTACATGAAATAGAATATAAACTTACTACGTATTTGGATACAGATTTTCTTGGTATTAATGAAGATAGTGATTATAAGAAGTTTTCAAATACAGATAAACCTTTGCTTAAAAGGGTAGATATAGCTTTAAAGATGGTAGTAAAAAAAATAGAGAAAAAAGAAGAAGAGTTAAAACAGGCTATAGAAGAAGAAAATTCGGACTCAATAACTGATTTAAAACAAGGTCTTACATCTTATAAAAAGCATTTAAAAGAGCTACAAACAACGAGAAATGATATTGAAGGTTTACTTGACTTTCAAAAAAGAGTTAAAAATGTAGATAAATTGGCTATTTTTTGGGCTGCTGTTTATTATAAAGACGGTAGAACCAGTAGCGAAAGCGGTTTCATAGCTCCTCAACAAATATTAGGTGAATTAGGTTCTCAAAGATCAAAATTACGTGAGCATATTTCAAAAGGTGGAGATCACAAAGTTCATGGCATTAACATAGAAGGAGAAAGACTTTGGATACATGATACCGTAGCTCTTTCTATTGAAGATAGGGATCTTTATAAAAGGTATTGTGCAACTTACAACGTGCCTTTGTCTGCGCCTTCTATAGAAGAGTATTTTGTAAGACTTTCTGAGAAAATTGAAAATAGTAATATCGATGAAGTGGAAGCTTTAAGTCCGTTAAAAGAACATCTGTTAGTTCCTAGTACAGGAAATACTATAAGCGAGCATATGCGTAATAGATTAAAAGAGACTCTTCCCTTACCGCCGGCTGGAGCGGAAATGGAAACGGATCTGAGATGGGTCAATAATTAACCGGCTACTTTTTTAATTATCGGTTCTTTTTTCTTTGTTATAGTTTCTTCTTCAATTGTTATTTCTTTAATAGTTGGATCTGAAGGTATTTCAAACATATGGTCTCTAAGCAGATTTTCTGCTATCATTCTAAGTGCTCTAGCTCCTGTTCCCGTGTCTTTTGCTTTTTCAGCTATAGCTTTTAAAGCGTTTTCCGTGAAGTTAAGCTTTACACCTTCTTCCTCAAACATATGTGTATATTGTTTGATAATTGCATTTTTAGGTTGAGTTAGGATTTCTATTAAATCTTCTGCTGTTAATTCATTACAATTTGCAATACTGTTGAATCTTCCTATAAATTCGGGAATAAGACCAAACTGTACAAGATCTTCAGGCTCTACTTGTGATAGAAGAAAGTTTGTTTCTTGTGGATCTTTTTCACCTTTTTTCTGATGGGTAGAAAATCCTATAATACTTTTTCCTAGTCTTTTTGCTATTATTTTTTCTAAGTTAACAAAAGCTCCACCAACAATAAATAGTATGTTAGATGTGTTTACCTTGATATATTCTTGTTGCGGGTGCTTGCGTCCACCTTTAGGGGGGACGTTAGCTACGGTTCCTTCAACTATTTTTAAAAGGGCCTGTTGAACTCCTTCTCCGGAAACATCTCTTGTTATAGATACATTGCTCGTTGTCTTTCTTATTTTATCAATCTCGTCGATGTAAATAATACCATGTTCAGCTCTTTCTATATCGTAATCAGCTGCTTGAATAAGACGAAGGATAATGTTTTCGACGTCTTCTCCTACGTAACCTGCTTCTGTTAGTGTTGTAGCATCGCAAATAGCAAATGGAACGTCGAGAAGATTAGCTAGGGTTCTTGCAAGTAAGGTTTTACCAGAACCTGTAGGTCCTATTAGCATAACGTTTGATTTGTCGTACTCAAAATCTTTTTGTTTACCAAGTGACATAACTCTTTTATAGTGATTGTAAACAGCAACAGCTATTGTTCTTTTTGCTGTTTCTTGACCTATCACATATTCATCAAGCCTTTCTTTTATTTCTTTTGGTTTTAAAAGATTGAGCTTATGGTTTACTTCTTTTTTATTAACAATGTCAGTGCACAAAGTGATGCATTTATCACAAATATATGCATTAGGACCAGATATTAGTTTATCAACCATTTCTTCTGATCTTCCACAAAATGAGCAAACAGCTTTTTTTTGATTCATGAGATTAACTTTTTGATGTTGCGATTTTATCTATAAGGCCATAGTTTATAGCAGCTTCAGGATTCATGTAAAAATCTCTTTCTGCATCTTCTTCTATTTTCTCTTTACTTTGTCCTGTGCATTCTGCTAGGACTTGTATTGTAATCTTTTTGAGCTCTAGAATTTCTTTAGCTTGCAAAGATATGTCTTCTGAAGTTCCACCTATGCCACCATATGGTTGGTGAATCATTATTCTGCTATTAGGAAGAGAATATCTTTTTCCTTTTGTACCTGCCGCAAGTAAAATAGCTGCCATAGAAGCTGACATTCCAATACAGTATGTATTAATATCGCATCCTAAAAATCTCATAGTGTCAAAAATAGCTAGTCCAGATGTGATTTGTCCGCCAGGTGAATTAATATATAAATTGATGTCTTTTTTAGAGTCTTCCATTTTTAAAAAAAGAAGTTGAGCTATAACTGTATTGGCTACATGATCATTTATTTCTGTACCAATAAAGATGATCCTGTCTTTTAAAAGACGAGAATAAATGTCCATAGATCTTTCACCACGGCCAGTATCTTCTATTACATATGGAGTAAGTGACATATAAGATTGTTGTTTATTCATGAAAATTTTCTCTTTTTAAGTTTTTTTTTAGCTTATCATGATTGTGTACAATTATCTAGTATATATTTTTGTGCTTTTGCTAAAACAAGACGAGAAAATGCTACAGCAAAAAGTTCGTCTTTTATTTTTTGATCTAATTTTTCTATTGGTGTGTGAACTTCTTTTGCAATTTCTGTAGCGATTTCATCTTTTGTTATATCTAGTTTTTTCTCTTTAACAATGTCTCTGGAAATATAAAAAAGACTAACAGCTTCTTTAGCTTGTTTTAAAATATTTGTTTCTGCTTCTTTTTGCTGATCTTTTGTCATTGACTCCCATTCTTTTTTTGCTTTAGGAGAGTTTAAAATATTTTGTTTTCTGTAATTTTTTTCAGTTTCTAAAAGTGAAACAGGTAGTTCAAAATCATATGTTAATAAAAATTCATTAATTTGATGAACTTTATCTTTCTCAACTTTTTCATCTGCTTGTTTGTTTAAAAGTTTTGCTATTGATTTTTTCATTTCATCAATATTTTGAGCTCCTACTTTTTTAGCAAATTCATCATCTAATTCAGGTAGGGTAGCTTCTTCAACTTTATTGATAGTTACTTTCACTTTTCTTTTTTCAAATTTTTTCTTCTCTTCTTCAGGTAAATCATCATCAGGTTCACTTGTTCCTTCTAAAATATCTCCAGTTTTAGTACCGAGTAGAATATTTTTCATCCATTTAGCTATTGATTTATCTTTGATCTCGAATCTTGTATTAGAAAATACTTTAGTAGGAGGTGTTGTTTCTAAAGATTCTAAGTCTAATAAGACATAATCATTTTCTTGAATAGGTCTGTCCACCGGGTTCCATGTGGCATGAAAAAATTGCATTTGTCTTATTGCTTCATTTATTTGAGTATCACCAACTTCTGGTCTTTCAGTCTCTTTTAATGTAAATTTTTTAGGATCAATCTCAGGAATGGTAGGCTCAGTTTCAAATTTAAATGTTAATGTTGCTTGATTGTCATCTATGTTCTGCACATCAAATGTAATAGAAGAGTTGTTGTTTAAAAGAGAAATATTTGTAAGTTTAAATGCCTGCATAAAAACAATATCAGCTAATTCTTTTTTTGATTGTTCGAAAATAGAATGCGAATGTTGTTTTGATATAAGTTCTTTAGGAACTTTACCTTTTCTAAATCCCGGCATAGATATATTTTTACTAACAGCTTTTGTTGCTTTGTCTTTAGCTTTATCTATACAAGATTTTTTAGCTATAACATCTAACTCTATCTTACAGTTAGGGAGTCTTTTTACTGTTACTTCTATTTCATCATTTTTGAATTTATCGTTCACTTTGAGATCCTTTTTTTGGAAGGTATTTTATAGATTAAAAATGAAGCGGGTGATGGGATTCGAACCCACGACATTCACGTTGGCAACGTGACGCTCTACCACTGAGCTACACCCGCAGCTCAAAAAAGATATTATGATAGAAAAGAAAAAGTTTTTCGGCAAGAAGAAAAAAATATGTCAGTTCCAAGTTATAATGTCATTTTCATGAAGACCTTTTATGTTATGAATAAAAAAATAACTCTTGAAAAAATTCTTTCAACAACAATAATCTTTTTTTTATTTCCATCTTGGGCTTTAAATGTTAAGCATTTTTAGACAATCAAAACTTTTTCTTATTTTAATAATTTTAACAAATATATTGTCCTCTACATCTTTTTCTCTAACATATCTACCATCTTCTCAAAATTACCCCGACTCATATTTTACAAATAACAAAAGTATTATCCATCAACTCTATAATGAAGATGGGCTTCTTGTGTATGATGCAGTTATCCACCTTTTAGAGGAAATAGAAGATGGTACTTTGGAAGAAGTCTGCTCTGAACAAGATTTTATTGATATAAGTTATTTTCTTGCATTCTTAGTAAAACAGAGCATTATGCCCAATACTTCTTTAGAGGAAAAAGAAGAAATAGAAAAAGACATCTAAGAGCTTTTAGATTTTGAAGACAATTATTTTTTAAATCTGTCGTATAATACAGATCACTATCAAATTATCCCTGCTATTTTGTATGAAAATTTAGAGACCACACTTTGTAAAAACTGGTTTAAGAATCAGTTTAAACATGCAAAAAAGTTTGTTAAAAAACATCCTGTAGCTGTTACTGTTGGAGCTGTTGTGGTAGTTGCTGCTGTTGCAGTGGTTGTTATCGTTCCGCTAACTACTTCTGCTGCTATTGCAGCTACCGGCGCTGCAGCGGCTGCAAGTTATGAAGGTAGTAAAGAAGAGACTTGTTTTGATTTAATTGCAGAGCCTTTAGATGATTCTTATGAACAAATGTTGGACAATCAAATTTTAAATTTTAAAGATATTATAGATAAAAATAATATCTCGATTTCTTCTTCAACTGATTATCCAGATAATGAAAGATTTATAGGTTCAACCCTAGCTCATGAAACAATAAAAAATATTCCTCAAGATATTCCTTCAAATATATATGAAGAGATTATTATTCAAGAACATCAAAAAATAGATAATGTTTTTTCTACCAATCAGTCTCCATTATATTTCAACGACAACACAGCTAAATCTCCAAACTCTATTCAAGAAAATGTTTTTTATCTACGAGGAGCTCAGGCATTAAGGAATAATTACTATGATCAAGCAATAGATAGCTTTGGAAAGGCTATAGAAGTTAATCCAAGTAACCATAACATTTATCTAGACCGAGCATATGCATATTTGCAAAATGGCCAATTTGATCAATCTTTAAATGATTACAACAAATATCAAGAAAATGAACAAAAAAATTTACTTTCTAAAGGAGTAGATTTTATAAAAGATAGTGCAAGTTTTTACTACAACACTAGAGTCGCAATAGAAAAAGGAATAGCTAAAGGAGTTGTAGATTCAGGTAAACAGTTATTATCAATTGCAGCTAATGCTATTGAGCATCCCATAAATACATCGGTAGCTATTTATAAAGTAATAGATTCAATTGACACATTTCAAAAAAAATGTATTTTTCATCCTATAGATTCCTATAAACAAATATATACTACAATTACTGATTCCCAAACATGGATAGGCTTAAGAGATGCAGTTATACCTGAGCTTAGAAATCTTATGGAAGATTGGGGAAGTCTTGGTTTAGATGATAAAATAGAAAGAATTAGTTATTTAATTAGTAAAACAGGAACAGATATTTTTCTTCCAGGTGCTGCAACTAAAGCTACCGCTCAAGGTTTAAAAGAAGTTAAAACACTTATCCAAATAGCAAAAAATCTCGAAAAAACAGAACAGGTATTGGTTCTTGAAGGACTTGCCGGGACTAGTGGTAGAACAGAGGAATTTGCTCAAGTTGTTTGTAAAACAAGAACAATAGAACCAGAAATACCTTCTGCTTCAAATAAATTATTTACAAAAAATGCAATTAAACATATTGATCATTGGCATAAAGGTACTTTCAATTCCTCTATTGATTCAATGGGATATCATTTAACTAAACATGGAAAAGGAAGAACTATAGAGCAATATACAAATGATGCTATGAAGTTTTATAATAAAAATAAATATTTAGGAGAAAAAATAATTCTTAAAGATGGTACAATGGGTATTAAAATACAAACTGGTGCAGGAAAAAATAAAGTGGGAGGTTATTGGTCATATGATGGAAAAATCATTACATTCTGGGATTGAATTTAAAAAATTAAAAATAGCTTTTGACGATTTTCGAAAAATTTCTTTTCCTGAGCCGCCTATTGCTGATGAATTATATGATATATATTCTGAAATAGTTGAGTTTGATGCTTATATTGCAGGCTTAATTTCTTCATTAATAAATAATAGAAAAATTAATAAATGCGATTTGCATATGGATGAAAATATAAAGCAAAATCTAATCAATTTTAAAACAACTGATAAGCAAACTAAAAAAGAGTTATCTATATATATTAATTATCTAAATAAACTAGAGGAATTAATAAATATGACTTTGAATCTGATGCAATAATCTATTATAAGCATGGTATTTTAAAAAACTATAGTAGTCAAAATTTTCTGAAGTGATGTCAGGGTTAACGTATTAAAATTTAATTGAATCAAATTCTTTTGCTAATAATGTATATGATGATTGGCTTGAAAATTATGAAAATTTAAAACAATATTTTTTGAAAAAAAGTGGAAAATTGAATAGGAACATATCTAAACAGTCCCTAAGTGGAAGAAACAAATTCTTTCTATTTCGATGATAAATAATGGACTAGTTTTTTATTCTCAAGGAACTCATGCTTTAAATGAACAATTCTGTGATCAGGCTATAGATGGTAACCCTTATTATCGTGAAATTAGCATAAAATAACTGTTTTTTTCTTAAATTTTTTAATTTTTATTTAATTTGCTTAAAATGCTTTTAAATCGAAACAGCCTCTTACATGTATTTGATCTTCGTCTTTTTGTGTCATTAGTATTTTCTCCAAGTACAATCACTCCCATAAATTTTTATTTTGAGGTGACATTATAACTCAGGACTTACAGAAGAAAAAAAATGAAAAATTTTCTTAAAAACTTTTTAAAATTAATATTCTTGCTCAAACATTGCTTTGAATCAGTTTTTTTTGATTTAAAAAAAGACATAACAATTTTTTGATTGAAGTAGATTAAAAAAAAATGTAAAACCAAAAGGTACGGGTTTTTGAGGTTTTCAGCAAAGAAGAGTTTTTTATGTTAAATTTTCGTAAGTTAAAACAAGATTTTTCTTCTTCAGTGTTAAAAGAAGGGAAAACGTTATTCGATAAAAAAAAGATAGTAACAGCAAAAATATTATATTTAGATGCAGATACTGTAAGATTTAGTGGCGAGATTTTAAGTAATTTTGAAACGGCTTTTGAAAGTGAAATAGAAATAGATAGATTTGAATCGGAAATGATTCATTCTAATTGTGATTGTACTTACAGATTTGATTGTCAACATTTGGCTGCTTTGATTTTTTATCTAGAAGAAAATATTGATGCAATATTAGTGGATTATTCTAAACAAAATGATATCAATACAGATAATAATTTTGATGATGACCAAAAAGAACAACTTTTAGAGACAATTCAGCAGGCAGAAAGTAAAGAAGAAGCAAAAAAAGATGCTAATTATCAAAGAGAAGTTTTGCAAGAATATGCTTTAGCTTCTGATGTTTTATCGAAATCTCCTTTTTTTATGCCTGAAGAAAATAATAAAATTACAGACGCTGAAATAGCTGTTATCTTTAATCCAAAATCTTTAGAAAAAAGAAAAAAAATTGAATTTCAGTTAGCTTTGCGTATCGCTCAGCGTTCAAAACCACTTTTAATATCAAACATTAAAATGTTTTTAACAGCTCTTCGATATGAAGAACAAATATATCTTGGAGGAAAAAAATATCTTTTTTCCATTTTTTCATTTAATGAGAAAAGTAAAGAGATCATAAGTTATGTTTTAGATCATGCTCAGTTTGTAGATAATATCAAAAATGAAAAAGCACAAAAAATAGCAACATTTAGCTTTGAAGTTTTTGGAAGTCTACTTTCAAAAGTATATTTATTAGATAAAGCAAATTTTAATTTCGCTTTATCTTCAAGAAAATCAAATGTTTTGCAAATGTCATCTATTTTTTCTGGTAACTTAGAAAATCCTTTGCGTTTTTCTTTGAAGAACGCCTCAATTAATTTTGAAGTAGAACATATTGATATTCCAACTCCTAAACTATTTTTAATACCTCAATTTGTTGTAGATGAATCTTTTTTAAATATCGATGATACATATGTTTTTGAATGTGCTTTTCCCGGCATTTTACATGATGAAGTGTACTATCCTTTTTCAGAAAATATAAAAAGGGTTCATCTAAAGAGCTTACCATCTATTAGAGATATGACAATTCCTCAACCGCTGTTTGGAACTTTTGTAGAAAATTCTTTACCGGAACTTAATAGATTTGCAGAAATTACTCATAAAGATAGATTGCAAGAATTTGTTACACTTCCTTTTGCAGGCGAGTTAAAATCAAAATGTGAGATCTCATATCTTGATGGAGAATTAGAAGCTTCTTTTTCTTTTTTCTATGATGGTAATGAAATACCTTCTCATATGAACAAGATATCTTTTGATAACATCGAATCATTTGTTAAAGAAGATGGAATTATAGCAAGAAATCTTGTAGAAGAGAAAAAAATAATTGATGAACTTTTTCAAGAGTTTATTTTCAATACAGATACAGGAACTTATTTTGCCAAGACAGATAAAAAGATAATTGAGTTTATGACAGAAGTTGTTCCTGCAAACAAACATAGAGTTGACTTTGATTGTCCTCAAAATCTTTTAGATCAATTTATTTATGATAAGAGTGAATTTACTTTAGAATTAGATTACGAAGGACATGTAGGTTATTACGGTCTTAATCTAAAAGTGGACGGTCATTTGCAAGGAGTTTCTTTAGATCTTTTATGGGAGTGCATCGCTTCTAGAAGAGCTTTTATAGAAATGAAAAAAACAAAAACTTCTTCTTTAAACAAAGAACAAACAGCAAGATTTGCAAAAATTTTGGTTTTAGAACTAGACAAGGTCACTAAAATAGTTCAGATCTTTGATGAAATGGGGATAAAGAAACTTGATAATCATAAAGAAGAGAAACCTTTATGGAGTATTGTTAATATAGACGAGTCTTTATTTAAAGACTTGCCTGTTAAGTTTACAATGTCTAATGGTCTCAAAGATTTAAAAAAACAAATGCTTGGAGAAAAAGAGTTTTCTCCATCTCCAATCCCAAAAGAAATTGTTGCTAATTTAAGACCGTATCAAACAGAAGGTATTCATTGGCTAGAGAGATTAAGAGAGATGTATCTAAATGGAATATTAGCTGATGATATGGGACTTGGTAAGACTTTGCAAGCGATTGTTGCTATAACACAAACACATAATAAAGATAAGTCGGCAACTTCATTGGTTGTTTGTCCAACTTCTTTGCTTTACAATTGGCAAGAAGAAATATTGAAATTTAATAAACGCTTAAAAGTATTGATAGTGGATGGAATACCTAATCAAAGAAAAAAAGTAATATCTAAAGTTACTGATTATGATGTCATCATTACTTCTTATACTCTTATGCAAAAAGATGTAGATCAATACAAAAAAGTTAATTTTTCTTATTTAATATTAGATGAAGCTCAACATATTAAAAACAGAGGAACTCGTAATGCTAAATCTGTAAAAATATTAAATGCTTCACATAGATTAATCTTAACAGGAACCCCAATTGAAAATTCTTTAGATGAGCTTTGGAGTCTTTTTGATTTTCTGATGCCGGGACTTTTGAGTAGTTTTGAAAGATTTTCTGAAAAATATGTTCGTTCTGTAAAAGAAGAACATCAGACAAATATCGAATATTTAAAAAGGAAAGTATCTCCTTTTATTTTAAGAAGGATGAAAGTTGATGTGCTTTCCGACCTACCTCCAGTATCTGAAGTTCTGTACCATTGTCAATTAGCAAATACTCAAAAACAGCTTTATCATTCTTATGCTGAGTCTGCAAAAGATGAGCTTGTGAAACTAGTAGAAAGAGACGGGTTTGATAAAGTGCAAATTCATGTACTTGCTACATTGACAAGATTAAAACAAATTTGTTGCCATCCTGCTATTTTTGCAAAAGAAAGACCAGAAGAAGGTGATTCGGCAAAATACGAAATGTTATTAGAACTATTAGAAGGATTAATTGAAGGTAATCATAAAACTGTTATATTCTCTCAATACACGAGAATGTTGAATATAATGAGAGAAGACTTTATACAAAAAGGAATAAAGTTTGCATCTTTAGATGGAACAACAAAAAATAGATTGCAAATTGTAAAAGATTTTAACCAAAACAAAGATATAGTAGTATTTTTAGTTTCCCTAAAAGCCGGTGGTACTGGATTAAATATTACTGGAGCTGATACAGTAATTCATTATGATATGTGGTGGAATCCGGCTGTTGAAAATCAAGCAACTGATAGAGTTCATCGAATAGGGCAAACAAAAAATGTTACTACATATAAATTAGTGACAAAAAATTCGATAGAAGAGAAGATAATTGATATGCAACAAAGAAAAAGAGGTCTCGTTAAGAAAGTGGTTAGTTGTGACGATGAGGCTTTAGCTAAGTTGACATGGGAAGATGTATTGGAACTTCTACAGACGTAAAAGGGTATAAATTATGCCAGTAAAAACAAATTTTAACATTAAAGATTTTTTAGATAAGTCAAAAAAATTACTAAGAGGTCATTTCAATCAAGTATCAGGTTTTTTTACTAATGATATTGGTATTGACCTTGGAACTGCTAATACTTTAGTTTATGTGAAAGGTAAAGGTATTGTATTAGCTGAGCCGTCAGTTGTTGCTGTTGATTCTACTACTAATGATGTTTTGGCAGTAGGTCATAAAGCTAAAGCGATGCTTGGTAAAACTCCTAGAAAAATACATGCTGTTAGGCCAATGAAAGATGGTGTTATAGCTGATTTTGAAATAGCCGAAGGTATGTTGAAAGCTCTTATTAAAAGAGTAAATCCGTCAAAATCATTATTTAGACCGAAAATATTAATAGCTGTTCCATCTGGAATAACAGGTGTTGAGAAACGTGCTGTTGAAGATTCTGCTATGCATGCAGGGGCTCAAGAAGTTATCTTAATAGAAGAGCCTATGGCTGCTGCTATCGGTGTTGATCTTCCTGTTCATGAGCCATCAGCAAATATGATCATAGATATTGGTGGTGGTACAACTGAAATAGCTATTATTTCTTTAGGTGGTATTGTTGAATCTCGCTCTCTTAGAATTGCTGGTGATGAGTTTGATGATTGTATTATGAATTATATGCGTCGAACTTATAACTTGATGATTGGTCCTAGAACTGCTGAAGACATTAAAATGACAATAGGCAGTGCTTATCCTCTTGGAAAAAATGAACTTGAAATGGAAGTTAGAGGAAGAGATCAGGTTGCAGGTCTTCCTATAACAAAAAGAATAAATTCTGTAGAAATAAGAGAATGTTTAGCAGAACCAATTCAACAGATAGTAGAAAATGTGAAGCTTACTTTAGAGAAATGTTTGCCTGAACTTGCAGCTGACCTTGTTGAAAGAGGTATGGTATTAGCTGGTGGTGGTGCTTTAATTAAAGGACTTGATAAGGCTTTGATTAAAGAGACAGGACTACCTGTATTTGTAGCTCCTAATCCACTTTTGGCTGTATGTATGGGAACTGGTAAGGCTTTAGAGTATTTAGAAAGGTTCAAAAGAAAAAAATTAACTTAAATTTTTTTAATTGATTTAATGTATGCCATTATAATCCTTAACCAGGGTAAGGGGTAATATTGTAAACGTTAAAGCTCTTTATTGAACCTGAATTATGGGTTTTAACAAGCTAATAAAAGCGTTTTAGAAAGCTTTAAACTCGGTTTCTTTTTTTTGTGACAATAAGCAATTAAACCGGATAATAAATTTATTAAAAAATTAGCAGGACTTCTATGCCTGGAATGTTCTATTTGAGATATATTTTTTAATTGATCGTTTATAGTTTCAATAATAGATCTTTTTCTAAGTAAAAGCTTGTCACAGACATCCATAAGTTTGTTTCTCATGTTATTTCTGATTCCTGTAATAAGTTGAAGGTTTTGGTTCATCAAATCTTCAAAAAGTTTAGAAGAAATATAACCTTTATCACCAAACAACTTTCCCCATAAACCTTTTGTAAGTTTTTTTACCGGGCTAATATCCGAAACATTTCCTTGAGTAATTTGAAAAGATAATATTTCTCCTATTTCATTGATGATAAGGTGTAGTTTAAAACCAAAGAACCAACCCATTGTTGATTTACTTTTTTTAGCTATATTTTTAAAGACTTTGTTTGAATAACTTCTTTTTATATTACAAACTTTAATAA
>Ga0233431_1005022_pt1 | contig 13387 bp, 13 predicted proteins | sample SI_118_April2016_FD_179867 | JGI IMG/M metagenome (GOLD analysis project Ga0233431, IMG submission 179867) | Seawater microbial communities from Saanich Inlet, British Columbia, Canada - SI_118_April2016_200_MG | ecosystem: Environmental > Aquatic > Marine > Inlet | place: Canada: British...
GAAAACGACTTAAACATATTGACTTCTTTACCCTGTATAAAAACGGTGTATTTCACATCGACGCGATTTTCATTGGGATATATAGCTGGTTCAGCGACACGGGTGACTTCCACCATATCATCTTGCGTGTGTTTGACTCGGGGTTCAGGTTTTAAATGGTAAACTGCTGGGCTATACCACACATCAAATATAAAAAGCCCCCCCTGATTCAGATGTTCCGCAGCACGTTTAAAGGCTGCAACCACATCGGCATTTGAGATTTGGTAGCTGACCACATGAAAAAGAGCCAAAACAGAGTCGAAGATTTGACCTAAATTTGTGGTTCGTATATCACCTTGTTGGGCTCTAAAACCAGCAGTTATTTTGGATTTTTGAACCATGCGTTCGCTGAGCTCGATTCCTGTCACATCATATCCAGCCTTGGCTAGTAACCTACCGTGCTTGCCAGTACCGGATCCAAATTCTAATAGTTTGTTGCCAGATAACCCATGCTTTTTCAAAAGGGTATCTATGTAATTGACTTCAGCGACATAGTTCTTGTCCTGGTAGAGCAGATCATAATAGTGGCTGTAAGAGTCGAAAACATGATTATCACTCATTCAGTTTCTCCATAGTTTAATTTATCAGGCAATTTAGATTGAAACCGGGTCTTGTCAGACTCCCCAACATAAGGTCCCTGTTTAACTTCAATCATCTCTGTTGGCTCAAGCATGGTAAAACCATGGCCGCCTGATGCAAGAAGTATCACGTCTCCAGCCATTATTACACGGCTTTGCAAGTAAGTCTGCTCCTCGGTGAAGAAATCCACACGTAGCTTACCCTTTATTATATACAAAACCTCTTGTGTGTAATCTACCTCTCGACGTACAGGGTTGTGCAGATGGGGCTCAATGATTTTACCCTGGGGATGATTCATGAACGCCAGCTGCTGGGTAAGGTCGTCATCAGTGATGAAATGGACTCCAGGTTCACTAAATTTATGAGAAAGTATAATAGCAATTAGACCATTTTTGTGGTTGATTTTTTCAATCATACTTATCTATCTCCAAAAATTTCGTTCTTATTGTCGCTAAGCGCATCACTGTTCTTCAATCTATATGTAATATGTAAATAATTACCAAATTATGAAATCCGGGAGAATGTTGAATTGAATTTGTATAATAACACAGTTTTTCATTTTCGTTTTAGTACCACTTTAATATGTTTGATTTCGTAGCCCGTGCGATTCTGGTCAACCTTACAATTATTATTGAATGACCACTCGTGCAAGGTGGAGCTTCAAGTACTCGGAATACCGAGACAAAACTAGACTTAGAATCGATGTATCATATATACCTTCGAATATACCACCGAAGAAAATGCTTTTACTGATTTTTGCAGTTTTCTGTATTAGAATCCTCACACCCATCATAGCTCATATTCTGCTAAACAAGAAGCTTATATCTATGAAGGAATTAATTATATTTTCCTTTATTAACTGGATTCGTTTATAAAATATTCGATTGCAGATACTATTGGCTTAGATACTGCGGGGTGTAATTCGGTCAAAAGTGGATCATTTTGTTGCAACCATTTGTGCTCATCATGTTCACCATCCAAAGACAAATTTTTAATGTTTTTTACAGCAACTAAACTGGTAATGTTTACTGTATGTTTAGTCATATTTTCTGCTTTTTCAAAAAATGTTTCTTCAACCGTTAAAAATGTCTCATAGTATGCATTCAGGTTGGTTTCTTCTTTCACTTTCCTCAAGGTCGCATCAATAATTCTTTCGTTTTTCCATATTCTTCCACCGGGTAGCCAAAACTGGTCTTTTGCAGGCCAAGAAGTCCTTTTAATGACCAAATACTTATCTCGGTAAGATACAACGGCATCAACGCAGACGATGGGCATCAATTCAATAAATGAATTCATTATGGGTGCTGCTAGAAACATCTATTTAAGAATATCTCTTATTGGATAAATATATTTTTGAACAAATTCAACGAAATGGAAGTTTGCAATATGCTTTTTAAAACTATCCATAGAATTAATCCCAGTTTCTGGATACATGTTTTCTTTTAGATATAGATTTTTGTATTCGTCTGGAAGTTTGTTATTCACAGCATCAAATTCATTATTGGAGACACCATTATTCCCCAAATTCCAAAGATATTCTGACAGCCAACTGTACTTATTCAATATTCTGTCGATTGTTAAATAGTCTGTCAGGTAGTTTAGATACAGTTCTTCTGTATGTAGTCCAACATATTCATTATTATCGTGAACGGATTGTCTTTTTAGTTTTTCTAATAGTCTTGCTTCTAGTCTTAAACGTGCCTTCACTGCTTTAAATCGAATTAACAATAATTTAAAATATGAATATTTATAAAAGACCCTGTTTACAATTGCTTTTTGGTGTGCTTCTCCCTTCATTCTGGAGATCCAGAAAGGAACTGTAAATCGCATCTCTGGTATCACATGGTAACACGAAACCTGAGGGTCATAATACACCTTAGAACCTGCATCCATGGTCTTTTTGCAAAGGCCAGAATCACCGGGTCCGACATATAATTTATTAAAAGTACCTTTTCCATCGTTCGTTTCAACGCCTAGTGTGTCAGGCGGAAAGCCACCAACAAGATCATATACTTTCTTTGATACAGCCATCATTGGTCCTGCGGCGAAATCAACTTCTTGAAAACCATTTGCTAAATGTGGATATACGTCGGGACTATAAAGAGACCAGCCATTAAAAGTATCTTCACAAGCCAGGCACCACTCAGGGGGTTCTACTTCATATTTTGGTAGAATCTTGCCAGCGACTACTCCACATTCAGGATACTTATTAAATGTTTCAACAATTTTATCAATGGATCCGGGGAGGACTATAACATCATCGTCAATATATAACAGAATATCTCCCTGAGCATTTTCTGCCCCTGTGTGCCTGGCGCGAGTAAACGACGTGTTAGGCTCGAAGAAATAATTAACTTTTGATTCGTAGATGAGCACACTGGCTTTTGTGTCATCACTAGAATTATTGTCAACCACCACTATTTCATATTCTGATTCAATTGTATCTTGAAGGATACTGCCGATAGCCCTTTTTAATGATTCTGATCTGTTGTGTGTTGGTATTATTACTGATATATCCATTATTATTCTCTATTTAAGCGTGTTTTCCAAAAGATTCTTATTTTGTTTTACCCACTTGATCAATTTGTTTATACCCTCAGTCGGGTTCGTTCTTGGTGACCACCCAATTGCAGCATAAATTTTTTCAATACTCCCCACAAAAACTTTTTGATCGCCTGGTCGCCATTCATCATGGTTCATGGGCCCTTCAAGCACACCCTCATTTTTCAAGTTGGCCACAAGTTCCAACAACGAAAGTGTATTCTCTGGACCACCACCAACATTAAATACTTCTCCAGACACTTTTTCTCTGTTATCAAATACGGAAAGATAAAGATCTACTAAATCGTCTATCCAGAGAATATCACGAATCTGCATTCCATCCCCATAAATAGTAATGGGTTTGTCAAGAATAGAAGCAATTGTAAACCATGCTACCCACCCCTGATCCTCAACACCATATTGTTGGGTACCGTATATACATGATTGCCGTAGCACAACTGTGTCAAGATCATAAATCCGATGGTAGTCTCGAACATACTGATCTGCAGAACCTTTAGAGCAGCCGTAGGGTGAATGAAAATCCAGGGGAAATTTCTCATCCACGCCTTTTATCAGAGATTTATATTCATATCTAGAATTGCGCTCTATGACATCCAGCGATTTCATGTCGCCATAGACTTTATTGGTGGATGCAAAGATGAAACACCCATTTGGTGAGTATAGTCGAGTTGCTTCCAACATGTTAAAGGTACCAAGGGCATTAATTTCAAAATCTTCCCTTGGATTTAGCACACTGGTTGTGACTGCAACCTGTGCTGCTTCATGGACGATAAGATCAAAAGGACCTTCTGCCTTAAAAATAGTGGCTATTTTTTCGTAGTCACGGATATCGCTTCGATAAAATGTAAAATTAGATGAAGCTCCCCCTAACCTGATCCAGTCTAAATTGACCTCCGAGCCTTTTCGACTCAGATTATCTATTCCCCAAACCTCATTTCCAGTGTCCAATAATCGCTTTGTTAGATGTGCTCCAATAAACCCCGCACAACCAGTGACTAAAACTTTGCTCATTTCAAATACACCTTTATTACTAAATATTTGTTCTAAATGTCTATTCAATCTAAATTGTTGATTGAAGTATGCCTATTATTAAATCCTTTAATCGCTTATGTGTTACAAATAAATCCGGATTATGAATCTTCAATACCTCTCGGAGACTTTTCATTAAATTTGAAGAAACACGATACCAGGATGAATGTTTTTACCCGAAAACGATCGATGTTTACCTCCCCTCTCCGACAAACTCCTGCGGTTGTTGAAGTACTACAACCCTAAAAATCTTGAGTCATCTGTGACAAGATTTTTTATCGTTCATCTCAAGATACTTTCTTACGTTATGTCACGCATTGATACGATTGAATTTATTACTTTTTCTAAATATTCATTTTTCAGATACGTTTCAGCTGTCTTCCAATTGAGCTCTGGTGCTTTCATATTATATCTCATAGTGGGGATGCCAACATTTTTGGATAGTGCATATTGAAACAAATAAAAATACTTTTTGGCAAGATCAATTTGTTTATCATCCCGCATCTGCTTTGAGGTCAGGTGTTTTTCTAAGGCATTACCTAAATCATTTATGTTAAGCGGGTCTGTAGTAAATCCCTTGCCCCGATAATGAGCATTGGCAAGGCTAATGGTGGGAGTGCCGAAAATTACACTTTCTATCCCGGAAGTACCAGTCCATGCCAATGTGCATGCAGAATGGGGGAAAAGATCATAGGAGGATATATTTGTCAGAGGGTTAAGATAGTGAATATTTGCGGGAATACCTGTTTTAAATTTATGCTCAATAATTGAACCAACTGTTTGCATAGTTTCAGGAATTAGCTCATGCTTTTCAGCAGGATGCGGCTTTAAGATAAGATTGAATTCCGGCCGTTTTTCAAACCATTCAATTAAGAAACATATGGCATCTTCAATGGTTTGAAAAATAATTCCCTTATCTAAAGCAGCTAGGTCCCAAAATATATTTGAATAAAATACTACAAATGGTTTATTTTCCAATTTGTTCAGTAAATATTCCCATTCAGTTATATCTTCCGATGTTTTAAGGTCGAGATTTCCTACTTTCCCTTTTTTTCTATCAGATAATAGCGCGCCAAGTTTATTCTTTTCTTCATGGCTAAGGGTACGATTCTCATTTTCTAACCAAATATTATTCATAAACTCAAACTCCATGGATGGGCTTCTATTAGTATATACCCAGGTATCGGGGTGCAAACCCATATAATAGTTATAGAATTTGATCCCGTACTTGTCAGCTAGGTTTCCTAAGTGGGACCATGGCATGTAGAAACAGTCGTGGGAAAAAATGATATCCGGCTGAACTTTAGCGATAACCCTCTCAAAATACAAAACGTAGATCATACAATCATGCAGGGCTTCTCTCAACTGACTGAGGTAATCGTCTACCAAAGATATCTGATCCACCATGTAGAGGTTACGCACTGTATTCATGGCATCATGCCCAATGGAAATTCCCCGATAATGATAAGAAAGCATTTCAGTCTCAGACAGCAAAAAAACAGTGTCGTTTATCTCCTTAAGATCTGTTTCGTTTATATAATCAGCCACATAATGTGTGTCCCCTAATAACTTGAAGTAACTGAATGCCCTGTTTTCACCATCGGTCAAAGATTTTTCATTCTTAACTAAATTGGTATCACCCCACCTTCCACCGAAAAAAGGGTAGTTGCTTTTGAAACCCCAGCGGCCGTATGGATAATGAATTTCAGCCCCATTATGACGCAGCAGACCAGCAATAATGATATCGTGGTTAGTAAATGTTCTGCCAATATTAAATCCAGGGCCGAATAATATTTTTTTGGTTGGTTTAGGAGGATTAATTGAATAAATGAAGTACCGCAATTTCAGTCGTTCAATTGCAGTTCCCATTCTCTTTCGCACACCCAACCTGTCCACTATTTTTATTATCAACGATTTCATTGTGGAAAGCCGAACAGCATATATGGTCTTGGTGGTTTATGGTGCGCATTCATGCCCCTGAATTCCTTTTTATAGTTTTGATTGCAAGATTCAATGATCTTCGCGCATTTCTCAGCGTTCTCTTGACTGTGATATACGGCAATTGCAACAAATGGAGATAAATGTTTTAATGTTATTTGTGCACCTATTAAACAGTCCATTTCTGCACCTTCTATATCGGCTTTGATCAGTCCTGGACCGGAAAGCCCATATTTTTTCACCAGGTGATCTACAGTAATTTGCTGTACTTTCCTGGACTCGGTCGCGCCCTCTTGAATAAATGTTGAAGCTTCACAAATGTGACCAGGGTCCACATGAAGATTAATTTCAGAAATATCCTTACCCAGAACAGCTTTTTCTACATGAATACCTTCACCTGCAAAAGTAAGGCATAAGGTGTCGATCAATTCTTCTAGCGGCTCAACAGCAATAACCTTTTTGACACCTGCATCCAAGGCAAGACGGGTGAAAAACCCTTCGTGGGCACCTGCATCAATGACCCACTCTAATTTACTGTAATCCAGATCCGGATGAACAAATGAATTGGGATTTTTCTCAAATGGAACAAAAATCTCATTATAAATCCAAGGTAATTCATTCATCTGAAAATTTTCAGGCCAGAAAAATATTTTTTTATCGATTGAGTATTTTACATATCCCTTTTGGTGTTGGATAACATCAATGCTTTGCACTCGCCAGGTTAGCTCATCATAAAAAAGCTTCGCATCTGAGAATTTGAAATGATACATGCTTTGTTTTATGGTTGAAAACCAGGTGGAATACACTTGAAATATTTTCCTCATTTTTAAAAACATTATTTATCCTTAATTCGATTAATATACATTTAATTCGCTGACCTCAACTGGGACAATAATATGGACACATCCCGTTTTTCATCGCTGGTAAACATGGTAACATATAATGTCCCGAAAAATACAAGCATCATGGCAGCCATCAGAATGATCAAATTTTGTAATGAAGGGGTCAGGACACTTTGCAGCCAGTAAAAACAAAATGCTGCGGGCAGATTCACAGAGATGATTTTGGCGACTATTAAAAAATAATGAGGCCATTTAAAATTCATTAGTCCGCAAAAGTAGGGGAATGTAATAACACCCAATAATCCTGCTGCCAGTGTGCCAATGATTGGGCCGCCGATACCATAATATTTTACCAGTGATATGCTCAGGATAAGGTTAAGAATAATACTGATGGTCTTGACCACATTGGGGGGCTTTGTGCGCCCAGAGTTAAACACCAGGTTAATGGGCATACCAAAACCGGAAGTAATAACAAACAATAGTAAAAATGCTTGAGACCAAAAGGCATATTGTAAAAAAGCCTCGCCCATCCAGAGCTCAATGAACATGGGGCTTACGATAATCCCAATGTACCCCACTGGTATATACAGCATGGCCATATATTTAGTGCCCTTCTCCATTAACATTTCGATAGCGTTAGTATCTTTTTCAGCAAAGGCACGATAGGACGTGGGTTGTAACACCCCGGACAGTAACCCCATATACTGATACCCTATGTAAAAAAGCTTTGAAGATACAACGTAAGCTGTAACAGCCGACATGGATATGGCAACCCCAATGATCAGATTATCCAGTTGGAGTGCTAGCATGGAAGCGAGACTGGCATAAAAAACGCCCAAGCTGAAAGGGGCCATTTCTTTTATCATGTTTATATCAATGCTACGGAGAGACAATAAGAGCGAAGGGAACGATTTTTTTAGTATGTAAACGGAAGGCATCCACAATATTAAGTGGATAAAATTGGAAACAATCGCTATGGTGACGATATCGTATCCAAAGTATACCATATAAAGCATGCTCAAGCTCCTTCCCAGGGTTCTTAGACCTGACAAAATGCTGTAAGGCTTGAAAAGCAGTGCGCCCTGGAAAGTGATATCAGTAATCCGGGACGTCCAGAACAAGGGGGAAAAAAGAGCACTAACAATGAGAAGCATCCGGGCGGTTTCAAAGTCTGCAGGGGCAATTTTTAATTGTGACAGAATCCGTTCATTAAGCAACAGAATTATCAAACATATTGCTGTTCCAACTAGAAAAAAGAATGCTGTAGAAGTTGAAAATACCCTGTTGAATTTGGTATTATCCTTTTGACTGATTGCTTCTGAAATGAATTTCATAGCTCCCTGAGTAAAACCCAGGTCCATGATACCCAGATACCCGATGACAATTCCCGAAATGACCCAGATACCGTACAATTCAGCACCCAGGTTTTTTACAAATAAAGGCAGAATGAAAAGTGCAATCATCTGATTTACCAGCTTAAAGCCGGTATTGTAGAGCGTATTTTTTATGAAAAGTTTGCGTTTAGACATAATAGATGCTAGAGATCGAATTTAGCAGAATGTGACTACATTCCCGCCTGCAAGAATACACGTTTTTCAAATTTGTTGAATCGCGTTTCGATATTCAGACCACTGCCCTACATCAATCCACGCTTTTTCTGATACTGGAAAAACACCTACCTTTAATCCCTCTGCCTGGATACTGGCTATGAGATCTGTCATATCAAAATAGGTGTCCTCAGGAATTAGTCTCAAAATACTCGGTTCCAGGATATACAATCCAGTATTGATGAGAAAATCGTATTCTGGCTTTTCTCGAATAGCAAGAAGGTCACCACCATTTTCAATATCACACACACCATAGGGTATGGTGTGGTGCTGCATGGACCCCACGAGGGTCAGCACATTTTTTCGTTCATTATGAAAATCAAATATTTTACCATAGTCGCCATTGATTATAATATCACAGTTTGAAACAAAAAATGGATTCATCAATTTATTCTGTAATAATTTCAGTGAGCCTGCGGTACCAAGCATTTTTTCTTCTTCAACAAAATTCAGTTTATATCCTAATTCATGATCATGAAAATAGGCTTTGATCATTTTCCCCTTGTCGTTTAGGGTTATATAAAAATCTTTCATGCCATATTCACCAAACAAATCCATAATAACTTTGATGATAGGATCTTCCCCCAAAGGAATGAGGGGCTTTGGAAGAATCCGAGTAAAGGGATCCAGGCGTGTGCCCTTTCCACCCGCCATGATGACGACAGGGTTGGTGAGAGCTACTTCTCTGCTTTTTCCTTTGATATCATAAAAACGTTCTTCTGTGGTGATTTCAATCAATTTGCCATCATCAAGAACAGGTATATGCTTGACCACACCTCCAGAAAAGATCTCTTCTGCTTCATACTTTTGATAATCTTTGTTCAGATACAGAAATTTTCGATTCATGATTTTTTCAGTGGATTGATCAAGCTTTACCCCCTTGAGGATAGCGCGCCTGAAATCTCCATCTGTTATAACGCCGACAACCCTATCAGAGCTGTCAACACAGACACAAAATCCAATTCCACCCTCATCCATTTTTTTAATAGCCTCTCGGATGGAATGATCAACTAACACTTTATAAATTTTTATATTATCCATTCTGACTCTTTAAATATTCTGCATATTTGAAATCATCAATTGTGTCGATATCTACGGATCGATTCCTGGGCATAATGTAAGCGAATGAGTTTTCACTATAATATTGTCGCTTTCGTATCAGGGAGGTTTTAAAAATAAATACTGCTCCATTCGGATAAAATGTTTTTTGTGTAGCTTGCCTGTTCAATAATTTGTCTTCCATGATGTTTGAGAAGCTGCCATCCTCTTCAACTATTTTATGCCATGCAAGCGGATGAGATGCTTCAGTATAACTAATAACACTGTCCGCACCTTTTTCAGTAAATATTGTGTATGCATTATCAATGTCTTGCGACAATCGTAATGGAGATGTTGGCTGAAGTACCATAAATATATCAATTTTAGTTTTGTTCATTTTTTCTAAGAGATCAACGGTGTAGATATAAGTATCAATAGCCAACGCCTGATCTGTTGCCAATTCCGGGGGGCGCAAAAATGGTGATTTTGCTCCGTACTCAGTAGCAATGGACTCTATTTGTTTATCATCAGTAGACAAAATGACGTCTGATATACATTCTGAGCTTAAGGCCGCTTCTATGGTATAAGCTATTAGCGGCTTACCATGTAAGTTCATGGTGTTTTTTCCTGGTAAACCCTTTGAGCCACCCCGTGCTGGAATAATCGCTAACATTTGTTTAGACCAAATCACTCCAACTAACTATTTCATCCTTGCCAATATCGTTCATTAAAGTCCTACCAACCACATATTGCATCTCGGGAGGTGATATGCCCGTGCCTGGTCTTTTTACAGTCAAATCATCCTCTTTAATTTTTTCACCGGATTTGAGAGCACGAGTGGTTACAATACTACGACGAAATTCCATTTTCCTATTTTCTGATTCTGGGCTAACAAGCCTATTAGATCCAAGGGCAACGCTAATTCGTTTTGATTCTTCTACAATAATTCGCAGCTCTTCTGGAGTTGCTGAAACTTTGTGATCCCAACCGAACATATTTTTATCAAGGGTAAAATGCTTTTCAATGATTCGCGCACCTTTGACCACAGAAGCGAGTGGTATTGAAAAGCCCAGTGAGTGATCAGAAAATCCAATCGGGTATGGATACAGTTGCTTCAGTGTATCAATGTTGTTCAAGTTGACATTACTATCAGGAGCAGGATATATGGCAACACAATGCAAAATGACTAATTCTTTGTTTCCTGCAGTTTCAATTGTTTGAACAGCCCTATCGATTTCGTGCAGTTCGCTGAGACCAGTTGATAATACAATTGGTTTACCTTTTTTTGCTACATACTCAAGGAAAGTATAATTATTCAGGTCCATTGATGCGATTTTTATAAAAGGTACATCCAGCTCATCAACCAAATAGTCTGCTTCTATTTCAGAAAACGGTGTCGATGAGAAGTCAATACCAATTGTTTTTGCATATTCGCTCATTTCCGCCAGCTGATTCTCAGAAATTGCAAATGCATCTACAATTCCCTCAAGGGTGTAGTCATCACGATTACGATAATCATCTTTTAAAAAATAGTTATCTCGATACTTTTTAACAGAGAAGATGCTCTCCTTAGACCAACTCTGAAATTTTACACAATCAGCACCCGCTTTTTTTGCCGCATCGATTAACTGCTTCGCTAGTTCCATATCGCCATTGTGATTAGATCCCAATTCAGCAATTATATATGGTGTATCACTCTGAATGATATTATCATAGAAATTAGTTTTCATACATTCTCCACTGTTTTAATGTTACAATATCACTCCACCAACCTTTGTATATCTTTGAATAATTCCTATTAATCGTCGCAACATACCTGGTTCGGAATGCATTATCCTGCAATGCCACGGATAGCTCATGTATTTCATTTGATCTATCTGCATACTCCTTCAATATATCCATTAAATTTTGTTGCCTACAAAATTCAATTAAATATTTATAATGAATTTTTTTTACTTTTACGCCAAGCAATAGCCGATTTTCATCAAGCAGCTTTTGCATCCCAACCATATTATCTTCAGATTGTCGATAGTAAGTTGTTGCATCAGGAATATACTTTCCAATATACCCTTTTAATGATAATGTTGTAAACAGCCACCAATCCGTGGCAAGTATTTCCTCGGGAATTTCTATTTGGTCTATAGATTCCAGATTAATGCCGGTATGTGTTAAACCCAATGTGTTGTATTCTAGCAAAGGTTTATGGGTGAAAATGTCTTTCGTACTCATTTTTCGAGTTAAATCATTTACTCGAATAATTTTCTTGTTTTCAGTAACTGGCGTAAGAGAATTAAACACATAAACACATTTCTTAAGCTCTTTTATTGACAGCGCAACTCTATTTGAAGAAAAATAATCATCAATATCCGAAAATATCAAATTGTCATACTTTTGCTTTATTGCAAATTGAATGCCTTCATATCTTATCCTACTTGGAGTCATTTTCGTAGAGATGGTCAAATGATGAATTTTTACTTTGAGCCCGACTGGCTCAATTGGTTTAATATTGTCACTGATAATTAGTAAGTCAAATTCTGTTGTGGTCTGATTACTGATCGAATTTAAATAATCTGGGGTATATTTTTCAGCCTGTTCATAATAGACCACCATAACTAAAGTACTACAAAGTTTCATAGTCTAAAATCTTTATGCACCCATCTCTACATTTTACAATTGGTTGTGAATTGTCAATATAGTGGTGCCCTGCATTTGCATTTTCCAATTTCGATGGAGCATTGCACGGTATGGCTCTCCATATTCTATACGACACGCCACCAATCGCTCCTATTGCACCTGGATATGGTCTCGAAATGGCTCGGATTTTATTATAAATGACCTCAACATTAGTATCCCAATTCAACATGGAATCTTTATCTGTTCGAAGTCTCCGAAAATTACCCTCATTAATATCCTGCTGTCTTCTAGGGGCTGTTGCTCTCCGCAATAAGGGGAAATATGCCTTCATGAGATTATAGGTAGCCTGATCTACCTTGCATAATACATCCTCAATATAATCATTATACTCGATTCTTATCCGTTCTTGTGCAATAATATCACCGCAATCAGGTAGATTATTATAATAAAACATACTTAAAGCGGTTTCCCTATACCCATCTTCGATTTGCCAAGCCAGTACGGATCTACCTCGATCATTAGGCAACTTCGATGGGTGAAAACCAATAGTCCCAGATTTTGGGATTGCAAGCAATTCGGCTGAAAGCATATTTGACCAACCAGCGACAAAAATAAAATCGGGTTCAATCAGGGATATTTCATCAAGGATAGCGTCTCCATCAAGATGATACTTAAATGTTACCTTATGATTGGGAGCGTTTAACTCGCTATATCGAGGGATTTTATGATTCTTGGGATATGTTAGGATTAGAGGTACATCGACGTGAATGTTACTCAGAAGATAGTCTAAAACAATCTTCCCATTTGTCAAACCACCAATAAATACAATTTTCTGTTTCTTCATAATTTTTCATATACTAGGCTAAAAGCTTCAGCGAACTCAACACCTGCCCTGCTTCCTCTTAACTTAGCAAGAGCTTCAATAGTCGAGATGCTTCGCGGAAGAGGTTTTTGCATAACTTCACTCTTATATTTCTTCATGATTAAACATTTTTTTTTGAAATAATCACTGATATCAATATATACATTTGGAATAAAATAGCTGTCAGGAAACGGGGCGGAGTAATCTGTTTCTGACATAGTTTCATACATAAGAATCTTGCTGATAAAGTTATACCT
>Ga0233431_1005023_pt1 | contig 13385 bp, 7 predicted proteins | sample SI_118_April2016_FD_179867 | JGI IMG/M metagenome (GOLD analysis project Ga0233431, IMG submission 179867) | Seawater microbial communities from Saanich Inlet, British Columbia, Canada - SI_118_April2016_200_MG | ecosystem: Environmental > Aquatic > Marine > Inlet | place: Canada: British...
AGAAGCTGCGTCCAATTCACAGCGCCGTCAACAACAGTGTGCATTTTCTCTCTATTCTCGAAAAACATCTCAGGATCGGGATCGATACCTTCCTGATAAGGGGTATTTACCAGAGCGTTCATTATTTCGGCGTGCACAACGTTTGAAAACATGAACACCAACATAATTACAGCGAGCATTTCGATTTTACGGTTCATTGTTTCCTCTTTCTTTGAGCGGAATGAAAAAAGTATGGTTGAAAGCGTCTTTATTTTATATCATAAATAAAATATATTATTAATTATAAAACAAGTACCCGTTAAATGAAACCGATAGTTTCGAATAAAGTTTTGCACATCCGCTGCCGGGATGGTTTTAAGTTTATTTGAGAGCGCAGGAAAAATATATGACAATCCAATATTATATTCTTGCCGTGTCATTGATCATCTGGTGCGCCGTTCATAGCGCATTGATATCGATAACGGCAACTCATTATCTGAAGAAACGGTTGGGCGGCTCGTATCGTTTTTACCGTTTGTTTTATAATAGTGCGGCGCTTCTTACACTGTTGCCGATCGGCGTGTATCTGCGCTCGATACGGGGTTCGGCTGTATTCGCATGGGAAGGTTATCTGAAAATTATACAGATTTTCATGCTTGTCACCGCTGTTCTGTTTTTCTTTTTCGGGGCAAAACGTTACGACATGCTGCAATTTCTTGGAATCCGTCAGGTTCGGGAGGGAACAACCCATTCTGTATTAACCGGAGGCGGTGAGGTGGACACAGGCGGAATTCTCGGGTTTACACGGCACCCCTGGTATGCCGGGGCGCTTCTCTTGATTTGGTCCCGTGATATGGATGTTCCAGCGGTAATAACCAATGTAATATTCACCGGCTATCTCATAATCGGAACCCTGCTTGAGGAGCGGAAACTTACCCTGGAATTTTGGGGGCAATACCTTGAATATCAGAGAAACGTATCAATGTTTTTCCCTTTCAAATGGCTTATAGGTATAGTAAAACGATATTGACCTTGATACCTCACACAGAATCGGGTATTTTACACACACAAAATTATCACATCCCGTTACTTTGATTGACAGGCAACGTTGACAAAATAACGGGAGTAAATTATAACGAATGATATAATCAGAAAAAGTCATCCATCATGGTTACCATCTTTAATAATAAATATAACACGGACAATCCGTTACTTTCAGATCATACTTTACGGATATTACTTTGACCGGCCAGTTAGTTCATTCAACGATCGACTGGATGCTGACCGGATTATGCGCCACGCTTGTGGGAGCTGCCAAAACCGGACTTGGCGGGATAGGCCTGTTGATTGTGCCGATTCTCGCGGGTGTGTATGGCGGGCGTGCATCTACCGGCATCCTGCTGCCGCTTCTGAATGCAGGCGACATTGCAGGCGTGGCATGGTACCGCCGTCATGTTGAATGGAAACACCTGCTTCGATTGCTTCCATGGACGTTCGCGGGTATTGGTACGGGCGTACTGGTCGGCGAAAGCGTTTCCAACCGGGTGTTCACGCTTATCATCGGGTTTTCGGTGCTTGGCGGGCTCGGACTGATGATTTTTAATGAATGGCGCGGTTCGGATCTGGTTCCCAATCGCTGGTGGTTTTCTGCATTGACCGGTCTTCTCGGCGGATTCACCACAATGATGGGAAACGCAGCGGGACCGGTACTGGCGCTCTATCTTCTCTCAATGCGGCTTCCCAAATACACCTACATCGGGACACAGGCGTGGTTTTTCCTCATCGTGAATCTCGTGAAAGTACCGTTCCACTTTTTCGTATGGAAGACCATAACTCGTCATACGCTCATGCTTGATACGATGATGCTGCCCCTGGTGGCGCTCGGCGCAATCATTGGAATCAGCGTGACGCGTTTCATCCCTGAGCGGGGCTACCGGATTTTTGTGATTTCTTCCACCGTGATTGCGGCTCTTAAGCTTTTTGTGTAAAGACACTGTTTCGGGATGTGCTGTGGTTTTGTTCCCCCAATGGTGTATTTCGTCAAAACAATTCGGACACGATCCCCACAATAATTAAGAGATTGTTTGGTGCTGAAAGTATTTGCCTGATTACCGTAGGTTAGGCATAGCAGTAACAGATGTAATCAGGATTATCTAGCTCTTTCACCGTAAGAGTAGTACCATAATTACAGTCAGACATAATGGGCAAGAAATGAGTGTGTCGATGTCAAAAGCGAAAGATCCCGGACGCGTTGATGACGACCATCAACATGATCGATGACGTGTGATGCTCAGGATCGGCAACGGCAGGGTTGTGTCTGTCGACTGAGACAGCGTGATCCTTAAGGACCTCGAAAACGCCAAAGCGGGAGATGCCGAAACGTTCCAGTGGGTCAATCTCTTGCGGAACGAGTCCATGCTCATGTCGCTCACCAACCACAGATATCTGGCGACTATTGCAATTTCGCCCGGCCCGGTTATGGCATCAGCCACCGGCCCAAGCGCTGCCCGGAAAGATGGCGCATGCTTCAGGTGGAACGTGGTAAAATAGTATAAATTAATAAGCCGGAAGTGGAAATTTATTGCATTGATTCCGAAAAAACCGTATATACCTCATGGCTTTTTCCCGGTTCGGAATCCATTCTTTATGAAATACTTTTCAATGTATATTAAATATACCCGATTTTATTATGTAAACCAAAAACAGGCGGCGATCTTCTATGAAAAACAGATTTTTATTTCTTAACATTACAAAATTCATCCCGGTATTATTTTTATTGATAATGTGTTTCTTTGGGTGCGGGAATAAAACGCCCGAATTCTCAATTGTGACTGACCCGGCATCCGGAGCCGCAGTTTCGCACGGTATTATGAAACTGACAGATGCGCTGCTTGAAAAAAACATATCGTTCGAGAACGTCGGCTCAATGAACGATGCTCAGGGGAAATCGATTATTGTGGCGGGTCAGGCACATGGCGAAGGGGAAGCCGCACAGATTCTGAAAGGGGCGAGCCGGACTCTGCCGTACACACCGGAAGCATTGGATATTTGGAAAACCGAAAAGAATAACAAATCTGTTTGGGTGATCAGCGGCTCTGACGATACCGGGCTTATGTACGGCCTTTTGGATGTTGCAGAGCGCATCGGATGGAGCGCCGGCCCGAAATCTCCCATGAGCGAGGTAACGGAAATAACCGAACAGCCGGATGTGTCCGAGCGTGCTGTTTCTCTGTATACGATGAACCGCAGATATTGGGAAAGCAGATTTTACGATGAGACGTATTGGGCACGGTATCTTGATATGCTTGCACAAAACCGGTTTAACTCTATGGTGGTGATTTTCGGATATGAGAACGGCGGGTTCCTTGCACCATGTTATCCCTATTTCTTTGATACGGAAGGTTTCCCCGATGTTACGATGGTGGGAATCACGCCTCAGGAGCAAAAGCGAAATCTGGATGCATTAAACCGCTTGATACAAATGGCGCATGACCGCGGTATACGTTTTACTGTCGGTATCTGGGACCACATTTACCGCGGCGGAGTTCAGGGCGGAGGTGCTGCCGGTGCGGACGTTGTTTCCGACAAACCTGTTCATGGTTTGGTTTGGGGAGTTAACAGCGATAATCTTACTTCTTATAACAAAACGGCATTGGCGAAATTCGTAAAACTTGTTCCCGATCTCGATGCAATACAATTCCGTATGCATAATGAATCCGGCCTCAAGCGGAATGAACAAGTAGGTTTTTGGCAGGATGTATTCAAAATGATTAAGGAGGTCTCGCCCGATCTGAGTCTCGATCTGAGGGCGAAAGAGTTGCCCGAGGCCGTCGTTCAAAGCGCACTTGATGTCGGTGTGAAATTCCGTATTACGACCAAATACTGGATGGAGCAGATGGGCCTGCCGTTTCACACCACACAAAGAAATCCCGAAAGAAGCACGCTCAGGCATACGTATGGGGACATTCTCCGTTATCCGCAGCAATACAAAATGCATTGGAGATTATGGACCGGCGGCACGTCCCGGATACTCCTCTGGGGCGATCCCGGGTATGTCCGCAGGTTTGCAGAAAGCGCCCACCTATATAACGGCGATAGTTATGAGGTGAACGAGCCCCTCGCAACTAAGATGGAAGCTCAGCCGCACGATGCCGAGCCGTTTGAATTGTTGAATCCTCAATATCAATATTACGATTATGAGTTTGAACGGTACTGGCATTTCTTCCAGGTGTTCGGACGCATCGGTTATAATCCGGAAACCTCTCCTGATGTATGGCAGAAAGAGTTCGAAATGCGGTTTGGAAAAGACGCGGCTCCGTTTATTGAGGAAGCCCTGCATAAGGCAAGCTGGATTCTACCGCGCATTGTTGCGTCGACACAACCCTATAGCAAATTCCCCACAACGCGGGGATGGGTGGAAAAACAGAGGCTGGGTGATTTGCCCGATTATGCCAACGCGCCGGGAAGCGACCTTCGGCAATTCGCCAATTTTGACGAAGAGGCCCAAATACTTATTGAAGGCGGAGAGACCGCAAAAATTCTGCCCTCCATGACAAGCCGGTGGTTTGAACATACCTCATCTGAAATAAATGACCTGATATTAAAGGCGGAAAACGCCATCGGGAGCAACCGCAGCAAAGAATTCGATTCCACCATAACCGATCTTAAGATTCTTTCCAATCTGGCAATGTATCATTCCCGGAGAATCCCTGCGGCGGTTAATTATCGTTTGTTCGAACGAACCGGGGATTTGTGGGTGCTGGACAGAGCACTCGCTCATGAATACAATGCAATTGAGGCATGGCGGCAAATTGTTGCTTCCGCCGGCGATGTTTATGCTGAGGATTTAATGATGGGCGTTCGTGAAGCGGAATACATGAATATGATTCACCGTCAAAGCGGTCATTGGAAAGACGAGCTCAATTATCTTGAGGAAGGAATTGCAGCTCTTGAACAGATGAAAAGTGAATTTAAACCTAACGATGCCACGGGAAGTGCACCGAAATATAAAACGGTAGCGGATTCTAATAATAATAAGCTGTTTAACATCATCCACGAACATGTTACCGCCGCACAGATTGGCGAACCGATTACTATAAATGTGAACGTGCGCGCTGAATCTGGCGTCAAATGGGTACGATTGCTTTACCGCAGTGTAAATCAGGACATGGAGTACCAGACGCTGCCGATGCTTCCCTCGAGGGAAAATGATTCATACCGGGCTGTTGTCCCTGTCGATAAAATCAATCCAAAGTGGGATTTTATGTATCTCATCGAAATCATGGATAAGAATGGTAAGGGTATAATATATCCCGATTTGAATAAGGAAACACCGTATGTGATTGTGAAATTAAAAAGATAAATTTCACAACCACATAATCCGGCAATCCGTTCGCTCTTTCGACAGTACTTTTAACGCTCTTTCGCTTTGAAACGATACACAGTGGTTGTGCTGTATTTTTCGCCGGGATTAAGAACTGTCGATGGGAATTCCGGTTTGTTGGGCGAATCGGGGAAGTGCTGCGTCTCCAGACAGAACGCAGTGCGGAATTCATACGGAACACCGTCTTTTCCTATTTCTGAGCCGTCCAGAAAATTGCCTGTATAGAATTGTATGCCAGGCTCGGTGGTCATCACTTCCATGACACGTCCTGTTGTCGGTTCGTATACTCGCGCAGCAAGCGCAAGCGATCCGTCAGATGAGTTCAATACCCAGTTATGATCATACCCGCCGCCAAATATTAATTGCTCTTCATCCTGTCCGATTCGTGCTCCTATAGCAACCGGCGTGCGGAAATCCATGGGTGAGCCCTCAACAGGCCTCAATTCACCGGGGGGGATCAGTCCGCTGTCGACAGGTGTGAATTTGTCGGCAAAAAGCGTCAACTCATGACCGAGGATTGTGCTGATTCCTTTCGCAACGCCCGCAAGATTGAAATATGAATGGTTGGTGAGATTGACGACCGTTTTTTTATCGGTTGTTGCCGCATAGTCGATCCTGAACTCATTCTCATTCGTAAGACTGTATGAAACCGTGATATTCAGATTTCCGGGGTATCCTTCCTCGCCGTCAACGCTGAGGTAGGAGAGTTTGAGGCCGGTGTAATCTTCACCGCTGATTTCCTCGGCATTCCAGACAACCAGATTATATCCGATCGTACCGCCGTGAAGATGGTTGTCGCCGTTATTTTTCGCAAGTATATATTCGGTGCCGTCAAGAGTAAATCGTGCTTTTCCTATTCGATTACCGTATCGTCCGATAAGCGCGCCGAAATTCGAACTGTCTTTGATATATCCGTCAACGTTATCATATCCGAGCACGATGTCCGCGTAATTCCCCGTACGGTCCGGAGCGGTAAGCGATACAATGTCGCCGCCGAACGTTGAAATTTTTGCCTGCATGCCATTCACGTTGGTCAGTGTATAGAGCGTGATTTGTTCGCCGTTGGACGTCGTTCCGAATGGTGTTGTTTCGATAGGGTTATTCTTTGCGGTTTCCATGCTGCTTGATCCGCATCCGGTGATAAGCAAAAATCCTGCAAGAGCGACGGTGAGGATTAATGGTATTGTGAATTTCATCTGGTGTTTCTCCCTGGATTATTGTATGAAAGGTTCTGTCATTTTCGCCAAAATCTTTTCCATTTGCTATTCTTTGATTATCCGAACTCCCCACGGTTCTATTCCGATATTTTCACCATGCCTAATCGTTATTAAACGTATTGGATACGATTCTTGTCCAGGGCTTCAGGTCGAGAAGTGTTGGGCGCAGTTTGAGATTTATCGACGTCAGAAGGAACATGGTTATCACGGTCGCGTCTGAGAAATCAGTCTCGAACATATCCTGCTTAATGAATGCGGCTTTTTCGCTGACTCCCTCAGTTTCCGCATTTTTTATAGAGAGCGCGACCATAAGTGGATTGTATTCTATTCCAAGTGCTCGAATACCCCGCTTTGCAGCGGCAATGACCGTTCTTCCGTCACCCGAACCGAGGTCGATCAAATAATCTTCAGACGTGATTTCAGCAAGATCAAGCATTGTCTCAACAAGATCATATGACGTTGGTACCCACACGACATCTTTACCCGCCTGGCCTGAGTGAGGCTGAAAACCTTCATCAACAGTCTGTGCGGAAATATATACGCAGCTTAGCAGAAAACACAGGCAAATATTCACTAATAACGATAGTTTGGATTTCATACTGAACATCCTCCGGTTGCGGAAAATAAGAAAAATATTTATACCCTCGAAATATTACCGGGCTCTCACTTGCGTGTGCCTCCTGCTTTGCGGTCCGGGACTAACATAATAAACAGATCGGTTTTCGGGGGCAAGGCCAGAAGAAAATATCTTATTGTGAGATAGCTTCTGTTTCAATGAGTGATTTACATGCTTGGCCGGTTCAGGTGGTGTACGTTGACTATTTGTCGTCAAATTCAGCCGCGATTTGCATAAAGATAGTCTCCGTTTCACAGAAAGCATTAACAACATCAGGGTCAAAATGAGATCCCTCTCCCTTGGAAATTATCTCCGCCGCTTTTTCATGGGTGAACGCCGGTTTGTAAACCCGTTTACAGATGAGAGCATCATACACATCAGCGAGAGCCATGAGCCGTCCGGGGATGGTAATACTTTCTTTTGTAAGCCCCTCCGGATATCCCGATCCGTCCCATTTTTCGTGGTGGTTATATGCGATCTCGCGGGCAATGCGTAAAAAGGAATAATTGCCATTGGGATTTGAATCTTTTCCGAATGCTTCCTCTGCCTGCATAAGTGCGTCACGGCCGTAAACCGCATGCTTTTTCATAATCTCGAATTCTTCATCGTCAAGTTTGCCGGGTTTCAACAGTATTCTGTCCGGCACACCCACTTTACCGATATCGTGCAGCGGCGCTGATTTGTAAAGAAGATCAATCGTTTTATCATCGAGATAATCCCTGAATTTCGGATGTGTCATGAGCTGTTCCGAAAGGGTACGGACATAACGCTGGGTACGGATAATGTGGCCTCCCGTTTCGTTGTCTCTCGTTTCAGCAAGGGACGCGAGGCCGTGGATGGTGACGTCTTGTGTTAATGCGAGTTCTTTCGTTCGTTCGAGTACTCGTTCCTCGAGAATCCTGTTTTGGTCATAGAGTGCAAGGTGAGTTTTGACACGTGCCAAAACAATCGGCGGGCTGACAGGCTTGGTGATATAATCTACAGCGCCGAGCTCAAACCCCTGCGTCTCATCTTCGATTTCCCCCTTCGCGGTGACAAAAATAATCGGAATTTTCCTGGTATATGCGCTCTCTTTCAAACGCCGGCATACCTCATATCCGTCCATGCCGGGCATCATGATATCGAGCAGGATCAGGTCGGGGGGGGATGTAACGACAATCTGAAGAGCTTTTTCGCCGTTCAGAGCGACTTTGATTTTGTAATCGTCCTTCAGTATTCCACGCAAAACATCAATATTTTCCGGCGTATCATCGACAACTAAAATTGTTGGTGTGTTCTTTTCTTCCATCGCGCACCTTAATATAAATGTCGGTATTTTTAGCGGATCATTACGATTTCAGCATTCTTACCCGAATCGGTTCCTTTATCTTTCTGTGCTTTGAATATCGTTTGAGAAGATTCAATACCGTAGCTGTTACCTCATTGCCTTTTCCAACGATAATGGTTCCGTCATCTGTCACAATATTTTCCGCGAGTGTCATCCCGGATTGAAGCTCATCAATATTCGCATTTGATTCTGTCTCATTATCTTTCACGATATCCTGAATTTCCATGAGTGAGTTCATCAGCGCCTGAGGATAAACCCCACCTCTGTTGCTTAAATTTAGTATGGCATCCGAAGGCGTTATTCCGGCTGAAGTTAATTTGTCAAAATCATGAGTGAGTTTCAATATCTGCCCGCCGAGCACATGAGGAGCCCATTCATTATAATCCGACGTGGCAACATGCAGGCCAAGTGTTTCAGACTGATTCACAATCATCTCCGCAATAGTTTCGAGCCGCGGAATGTTTGTGAGAAGATCATGAGTGACAAGATAATGAGATGTATATATTTCACGCTCGCGGGGAGAAAGATTTTTTCCCTCTGCTACTTTGTTGAGAATATCTTTTGGGATAGTAACACACCCGATCTGAGAAAGCATCGCTGCAATCTCGTATCTCCATACATCCGGCAGTTCAAGATTTATCGCCATATCATGGGCAAGTTTTTTCAGCCGCGAGGCCTGGCTGAATGCCTGCGGATTGATCAGCGCCAGAATATCCGTCATAAGTTTTATGGATCCGAGAAGTGTTTTCGACAGAAGCTGCTCCATACGTGTATGAGCATTTTTCAGCTCCAGATGGGTTTTTACTCTGGCAAGAACGACAGGCGGGCTGACAGGTTTTGTGATATAATCGACGGCACCAAGCTCGAAACCTTTCGTTTCGTCGTCAACCTCACCTTTCGCGGTAACGAATATTACCGGGATACTTTTTGTTACGGGGCTTTTTTTCAGGCGCTTGCACACTTCATATCCGTCAATCCCCGGCATCATAATGTCCAGAAGGATCAAATCAGGAGGCTCTTTCGAGGAAGCAATCTTCAGCGCTTTTTCGCCGTTCAATGCAACTTTGATCTTATATGTGTCACTCAAAATCCCATTCAGAACATCAATGTTTTCCGTAGTGTCATCAACAACGAGTATCGTTGCTTTGCTGACCCCTTTACTCATCGCCATCTCCTTTCAGGGGAACTTCGAGCGAATCGGCAAGTGCTTCCACTATCTCAAGCGCACCCTCGAAATCATATTGCCCCATCAGTTTCTTTATTTTTTTCAATTCATTTTCAGCATTTGAACCGGTAAGCTGCTCGTGCAGGTCATCGAGAACAGCAAGCGCCGCGGTGTCATCATCCTCCAAAAGCGATTTTATCGAATTTAATAGCTGTGTGACTTTCGGAACATCAATTTCCTTTTTCGAGGACGCTTCACCAACTGCGGTTTCATCGGTATCGTTCGTTTCCAATAAAATTTCCGTAGCCGATACAATGCTCTTTATGGAATTATCGAACGCCTCGAGCAGCGGCTTAAAGTTTTCCGTTCCGCCGTTTTTCAGGTCGGCATCAAGAGCTGTTGCTTTCTCATGAAGATCGTCCGCCGAGATATTGCCGGAGACTCCTTTTACGGTATGTGCAAGCCTTTGGGCGGTTTCAATATCGCCGTCACCCAGCGCGGCTTTTATCTCCGTTACCGTTTCGTTGTAATTTGAGCGGAATTTTATCAGCAGATCGCGGTATAGCTTTCTGTTTCCGCCGACGCGTTTAATTCCCGCCCCAACATCGATTCCCGGGATATCGGGGATTACGATTTCAGCAGGTTTTTTTACTGATTTTGATGCGGAAACCGCCCCTTTGGATTTGCCGGAAGATGTCGTTTTTATCCATTTCTCCAATGTGCCGAACAGCATGTCCGGATCAATGGGCTTGCTTATGTGGTCGTCCATTCCCGCTTCGAGCGATTTCTCTTTATCGCCGGCCATTGCATTTGCTGTCATCGCAATTACCGGTAGACGGTCAAATTTTGAGTTGCTGCGTATTTCTTTCGTTGCTGTATAACCGTCCATCACCGGCATCTGAACATCCATAAGCACTGCGTCGTACTCGTTTTCATTCACCGCGTCCACAGCTATTTTTCCGTTATCGGCAATTTCGACAATGAGTCCGGCACCCTCCAGTATCTCCTTTGCAACCTGCTGGTTAATTTCATTATCTTCAACCAGAAGAATACGCGAGCCGCTGATGTTATCAATTATATCCGCTCCCAAATCCTTACGGGTAGATGCGCGTGATGTCTCTGTGACCTCTTTGCTGAAAACCTGCATGATCGTGTCAAACATAAGCGACGGCGTAACCGGTTTGATAAGAAATCCCTCGATCCCGACTTTGTTAGCCTGGCTCATAATCTCTTCCCGTCCGTAGGCAGTAACCATAATAATTGTCGGGACTTTTGAAAGATTTGGATTCTGTTTGATACGCCGTGACGCCTCGAGTCCGTCGACTTTCGGCATTTTCCAGTCCATGAGCACAATATCATAAGGATTATCATAGGCTGCCTCGAGTTCGGCAAGCCCCTCTTCCGCCGAGGATGCAAGTGCAACTTCATACGAGAAAGATTCGAGGATACTTTTTAAAATCTCCCGTGACGACGAATTATCATCAACAACAAGTACCCGCAAGTCGCGAAGCTCAGGGGCGGGTTTCCTTCGTTTGAGCTCAACGCCTTTCGATTTCCCGAGCACAACGGTAAAATAAAACGAACTTCCTTCTCCCGGATCGCTTTCGACCCAGATATCACCGTCCATCATGTTCACAAGCCGTTTTGAAATTGTCAGTCCGAGACCGGTTCCGCCGTATTTTCGCGAAGTGGACGTGTCGGCCTGCGTAAACGCCTGAAACAGTTTCGATCTTTGCTCTTCTGTTAGACCGATCCCGGTATCGTGCACCGCAAATCTGAGTTTGATTTTGTCTTTTAGGTCCTCAAGAAGTTCCACTGCAATGACGATTTCACCTTCCTCGGTAAATTTTACCGCATTATTCGCGAGGTTGATAAGAACCTGACCGACACGCAGAGGATCGCCGATAAGTTCCACCGGGACATCGGCAGAAGTGTTGAACAGAAGCTCGATGCCCTTTTCCTGAGTTTTGAGCGATATAAGATTAGAAAGATTATCGAGCACATCCTCGAGCCTGAACTCGATCAGTTCAATGTCGAGCTTTCCGGCCTCAATCTTTGAGAAGTCCAGGATATCGTTGATGATCCCGAGAAGCGCGTGCGAGGAGGATTGAATTTTACTGAGATAATCTTTTTGTTTGGGATCGAGATCGGTCTGAAGCGCGAGGTGTGAAAGTCCTATAACAGCATTCATCGGTGTTCTGATCTCATGGCTCATGTTGGCGAGAAAATCGCTCTTGGCTTTTGTGGCGTCTTCGGCGGTTACCTTGGCAACCTTAAGCGCTTCCTGATTTTTTATCTGTTCGGTGAAATCGACCCACATGGTTATGGCGAGTTTCCCAATATTTATGGTGTGCACCCGTACGTTTTTTATTTCACCGGATTTAGTATCAATATCCATAAACATGGGCTTCATTGCAGATCCGGACTTTGCGGCTTCGGCAACAGCGCCGGTCCATTCCCGCCGTATCTTTTCACGGTATTCGGGATCATGATAGAACAACGCCCAGTGGTTATCTACATTCGGAATATCTTTAACCGTATATCCGAACAATGCTTGAGCTTCATTGTTGATCGAATGAACGGTGCCGTCCGGCTCAAAGAGTGCCGCCGGGACAGGTAATTCCTCGATTAAATTGAACATCTCCTCATTTTTTGAACTGAGTTCCTGATAGGCTTTTTGGATTGCCTCTTCCGCCTGCTTCCGCTCCGTGATGTCGCGTATCAAACCCTGAACTACCATTTTATTTTTGAATAATGCCGGGCTGATAAGAACTTCGCATGGGAAATCTGTCCCGTCTTTTCGGCGGTGTACCCATTCAAAAAGCGTACCGTTGTCTTCATACGCCTTGTCGATCATCTCGGCAGCCATTTCGCGGGATAATTGCCCATTCGGCTGATACTCAGGCGAAACCGTTGCGGGGTGAAGTTTCAGAAAGTCCTCTTTGCGATCAAAACCGAACATTTCGAGCGCAGTGCCGTTACATTCGACAAAACCGTCTTTGTCTGTCAGAATTATCGAATCGCGTAGTGAATCAAACAGGCCGCGGAACGCTTTTTCGCTTTCACGCATCGCTTCTTCGGCTCGTTCACGCTCGATTGCAACAGAGATTGCATTGGATATTGTTGTCATAGCGTCAATGTAATCTTCGTGGAGTTTGTTTTTTGAAAACGCGCCGAGCACTCCGACGAGTTTTTCGCCCACAAGCATGGGATATCCGTAAAACGAGACCAACCCGGTTTCTTTCACCCAGTCCTTGTTATCTACCAGCCCGTTCTCAAGCAGTTTCTCATTAAAGATCGGTTTCCTGTTTAACGCGATTTTCCCGATTTTCCGTACGCCGATTTTCACTTTGTTGTGTACACCGTCAAGGTGAGTATACATCCCTGCGCTTGCATGAAGGTGAAGCATGCTCTCATCTTCGTCGACAGTCCAGAACCGGACAAATGCCATTTCGAGTTTGTCGTTAATAGCTTCGGCGCATGCTTGTAATTTTTTGTTAAGTGAGTTGTGAGATATTAAAATCCCTCCAATTTGGGAGCTGAGAATTGTGGCCCGGTCTTTCATTTTGCGCTCGGTGATATCTTCTTTTACCGCAACAAATTTTTTAACATTTCCCTTGTCATCTTTAATGGATGAAATGGAAACATTTTCCCAGAAAATTTCCCCATTCTTCTTCTTGTTGCAGAATTCACCTTTC
>Ga0233431_1005027_pt1 | contig 13373 bp, 10 predicted proteins | sample SI_118_April2016_FD_179867 | JGI IMG/M metagenome (GOLD analysis project Ga0233431, IMG submission 179867) | Seawater microbial communities from Saanich Inlet, British Columbia, Canada - SI_118_April2016_200_MG | ecosystem: Environmental > Aquatic > Marine > Inlet | place: Canada: British...
GACAGCTTCAAGGACTTCTATTTGAAGATCAGGAAAATATGGATTGTGCAGTTGCGATCAAAGCCTATGCCACTCCGTCTCGGGAGACCGAGGTGCGGATCGCTCTCAGGGAAATCAAGAAATTACTCTTGAATGGCACTGCTCTGAATGAGATCAGTTTATTGGTGCCAAAACCTGGGATCTATCATCGCATGGTGGAACTGGTCGCGGATGAATATGGAATTCCGATCCGGTATGAAACAACACTTGGTTCAAATCCAGCTGTGCAGGCTTTGCTTAATCTACTCGGACTTGCCCCTCATTTTCCCAGAAAAGAAACCTTTGAAGCCTTACGCTCTCCTTATATTCAACAGGCTTGGCTAACGGAAGAAGAAGTTGATCATCTCGTGCAATTAACACGTGAACGCCCTGTGATTAGCGGCATACCCCAATGGGAAGAAGCCCTAACGCCAATAGAATTTCGCAATTCACATGAAGAGGATGAAGAACTTGGACCAGAAAAACTTGCCAGCAAATTAAGCAAAGAAAGATTAGCGCAACTCAAAGAAAGTTTATTGGCTTTCTTTGCTCATCTAACCCCGCCAACAAGGGGAACCCATCGAGAATATACCTTGTGGATCCAAGAAAAGATTTTGGGACTTATTCAGGCTGAAGATGCAGAAAGCCCTGATACTCCCCCTAGTCTAAACTTTCTTTTCGCCTGTGAACACGGGCTGTATCCCGAGCGGGACTTGAGTGCGATCCAAACCCTCCTGCAACATTTACGTCGCCTGGTCGATGCTACCGATCTGGTGCTTTCCACTGATGAAGGGCAAATCTTTTGGGACGTGTACCGGAGTGATCTGCTTGAAGTCATCCCCAATTTACGAATATCCCCAGTGTCTTTTGACACGGCTGTCCAGTTTGGCGCGTTGGAAGTTGGGCGGGATCGACCAATTCAGCATTTATTTGTCATGGGGTTGTCTGAAGGCGAATTCCCTTCCGCGCCGGCACCTGATCCGCTCTTTGCGGCGACAGAACGAGTAAGCTATCCAACGCAATACGGGATCAACCTCAGAAGCCCATATCCAGCTGATAACGCCTCGCTCTGGTGGCTTGTGTTGAGCAACTGTCATCAATCCCTGACTTTATTGCGTCCCGCCATTGATGAAGGGGGTGCGCCTTGGGAACCTTCTCCATATTGGGAAGAGGTCGTAAATAAAGGAAGTGTAAGCGTTACGGAGATCAAGGTCGGTTATTCTCCTAATGTTGAAGATGCTACCAGCCCTGCCGAACTGCTGGCTGCTTTAGCTCAGCGAAACACACAAGAAGTTCCCGAAGCACTCAAAGCCTCATGGGAAGCTGCCCAGAGCGCCTTCAATGTAATGCAACTGCGCCACTCCTGGAGGCCGGCTCCAACTTATGAAGGCCTACTCGAAGCCGACGATATTCGCGCAGTCCTGTCTACTCGTTTCGGGGAAAATCATTCCTGGAGCGCATCACGGTTAAATCGGTATGGAAGCTGTCCATTCGGGTTTTTTGCCCAATATGTGCTCAACCTTGATGAAGACTATGAACCAGAAGAGGGTATGGATGTGATGCAGCGAGGCAGCCTGCTTCATGCCGTTCTTGAAGAATTACACCGCAGGCTAGCAGTCGGCGGTGTAGCGTTGTCTCCAGAAATGCAAACGCAGATATTGGCTGAACTTGATGAGGTCTGTGCTGAGGTATTTGCAACTGCCCCCAAGAAGCTTGGTTTTCGACCAAATGCACTTTGGAAATATGAGCAACAGGAATTAAAAAACCTGCTTGCAGCCCTGATTCGCTGGGAATGTAAAAACCAGAGTCCCTACTTACCCTTTGAACAAGAATTTCGATTTGGTGTTAGGGGGAGTGAGCACCCTGCCTATCCGCTTGTGACTTCAACTGATGAAGCATTTCTCTTTCATGGTGTGGTTGATCGCATTGACCAGACAGAAAATGACGAACTGCAGATTCTGGATTACAAGAGTGGGAGCACACGATACTCTAAAAAGGATATGGTTGAGGGGCTTGCCTTTCAAAGTCCACTCTATGCAGTGGTTGTAAACAATATATTAGGAAAACCTGTCCTAAGTTCTGCATACTTGCTAATCCCCAAGCGCGAATTCAGTGGGAAATTACAGTTTAGCGATGGGCGTCCCGAAAATGACGAGACAGTACAAGGCGCGATAGATCAGGTCGGCAATTTTGTGCATCAGATACGCGCTGGACGTTTCCCCAACCTGCCAGCGAAACCCTCTAGTGGTAGTTTGGCCTGCTCAACCTATTGTTCATTTATCAGTATGTGTAGGGTCGATCGGCGCAGTATAGCCAAAGTTCGTCGGATGGAGGCGCAAAATGCAAGCTAATCCAGGGCAAAAAGCAGCAATAGAAACCCGAGGGCGCGCCTTGGTTGTAGAAGCCGGAGCAGGGACAGGAAAAACGAGAGTGTTGATAGAGCGTTTTGTCCATCTTCTAGCAGCCAATCCAGACTGGTCTTTGGAAAGCATTATTGCGATCACCTTTACCAAAAAGGCTGCCCGTGAAATGCGCACCCGCTTGCGCCAAGCAATCGAAGAAAGAGCAAAGAAGGAGGGAGCAGCATCTATTTGGGCTGCACGCCGCAGAGAATTGGAACGCCTGCAGGTGAGCACGATCCATAGTCTATGCGCGCGTATCCTGCGTGAAAACGCGATTTCTGCCGGGATCGACCCAGGCTTTGATGCAATTGAAGAAGCAGAAATGCAGGTGCTTCAGGAAGAAGCTGTGCGGCAGGCCTTTAATGAATTGGTTGATGAAGATAGTCCAGGACTAGAACTGCTTGCCAGCTTAAATATCAAGGAAGTGCGCGAGGAATTGGCAAGGCTGATTGGGCGGCGTGGCACTGTCCAACGCTTATTTGACGCACTTGAAGATCAGGATGGCTTGCTTCAAAAATGGCGTGCGGGCTTGGAAAGTATGCGCCAGGCGCTTTGGCAAGAGCAGTTGGCTAATGAAGATATAGTCAGGGCTTTGGACGAAATCGCCTATTTGGATGTGCCCGATGGTGAAGACAGGTTGAAAGATATTGTCCTGGCTGCACAAGAAGGGTGCGCCGCAGCAAGAAATGAAGACATCCATACTGCCTGTAATCTATGGAACAGTATTGCCTTAGTTGGAGGCAGACAGAATTTCTGGGGAGGAAAAGATGCTCTCACAGATATAAAAGCTGACTTAAAAGCACTTCGTGAAGTAGCCAAGTCATTAGAAAAGGCCGGCTGCCTTCAGGATGTGGGCGTTTTAGACGAGCAGGCAGCTAATGAGCTTCAGCTTTGGAAACTATTATGGGAGAAGGTTGCCAGCACTTATGACCAGCTAAAAGAAAAACGCCATGCGCTAGACTTTGACGACCTTGAGCTCAAGGCGATGGCTTTATTAACCACTCCCGAAAGAGATCAACGCTTAGAGGAGTTTCTGGATGGCATTCAGCACGTGATGGTGGATGAGTTCCAGGATACCAATCAGGCCCAACAGAAGATCATCTATGCCCTTGCAGATCCTACTGATGGGGAAAAGTTATTTGTGGTTGGGGATGCGAAACAATCCATCTACCGCTTCCGACAGGCGCAGGTGAGCGTTTTCAACCGGACCAGTAGCGATGTCCGGGATGCAACCGGGCAAGATCCAATCGCATTGAATATCTCCTACCGCACTCACAACCCGCTCGTGGGTGCGGTTAATCATATTTTTGAAAGCATTCTCCAGCCTCAAGCTGATAGCTATGAAGATTATGAAGCAAGACCTGGGGCACTTGCTGCAGATCGGGGAACACCAGACACTTTGAGCCAGCCTGTTGAAATAATTATTGTGCCTAAAGAGAGAGATGATGAGGGGAAGGTGTCCGCTGAAGATGGGCGCATCTTCGAAGCTGAACAGATCGCCTTACGTCTTCACGAGTTGCATGATTCACAATTTCAGGTCTGGAATAAACATGAAGGTGACTATCGAGACTTTCGCTTTAGTGATGCAGCGATTTTGTTTCGGGCAACTACCGTTGTGCCGCTTTATGAGGAAGTTTTCAAGCGATTAGGACTCCCTTACCTGACCGTCTCGGGACGAGGCTACTATGACCGCCCCGAAGTGCGGGATCTGCTTTCGCTGCTTTCCGTTTTGAATAATCCTGCGGATGATCTGAACCTGGCATCTGTGCTGCGCTCGCCCATATTCGGTTTGAGTGATGAAACCCTCTTTCGATTGCGTTGGTTCTTATCGGATGGAACGCTTTCTACCGAACCCATCCATTACAAAAAATCTCTTCTTGCCCCACCTGCAAGCGAGCAGACACAGAGCGTTGAAAAAGCAGCCTCACTCCTGCAAGAATTGTGGAAGATGGTTGGGCAAACAGATGTCTGGCGACTGCTTAAACATGCGATAGAGCGTACGGGTTATGAAGTTGCCCTGGCTTTATTTGACCAGGAAGATGGTGGCGAAGGGCGTCAGCGGAATAATATCCAGAAGTTTTTGGAGATGGCGCGTGAGCGTCATACGGTCAGCCTATCTCAATTCCTGCAAAGTATCCAAGACCTGCGAGCCCGTGAAGCGCGTGAAGGTGAAGCCCTGGGCAGTGCGCCCGAAAGCGGGGCTGTGCAGATCATGACCATCCATGCTGCCAAAGGCTTGGAGTTTCCCGTGATCGTGGTTGCGGATCTGGGCCGAGGCGCATTCAGGGGAGGCGCTTCCGATATGATTTTGCACGATCCTGAATTTGGTTTGGTATGCAAAACCCGTATGGATGACGAGATTCAGGCACCTGCTGGCTATCTTTGGGGAAAATGGTTGAATGAACGTATGGAAGCAGCTGAAAGCAAACGCCTGATGTACGTTGCTCTAACGCGCGCAGCCGATCTATTGGTTTTATCTGGGCAATATAATCGTTCATCCTGGATGGAGCAAATATCTGCTACTTTGGCAATTTCTGAAGACGGTGATGAAGAAGAAATTTTTGTACAGGAAGGGTTTTCTGTACAGGTAAAACGCCCTGCTTATTATGAGGATATTCAACCCAGAAAGAAGGCGGATGCGTCTCAGGATAGCTTTGTCCTGACAGAGATACCCGCGCTCGCACAACCTTTCAATTTACCAGAACAAGAGCGGCACTTTGCAGTAACCCACCTTCAAAGAAGTTTGGCTCGAGACCCTGAAGCATTGCCGACGGTGAGAGCGGCCGTGCGCAGCGCCGATCCTGCGGCCCATACAACAAGGGTGCCGCATTATCTGATCGGACTAGTTATTCACCATATTCTGGAAAACTGGCCCTGGTTATCCCTGCCACAAGTAAGCTTGGAAGAGAAGCTAATCCAGAGCGCACGAAGAGAAGGGATTCACGAACCTGATGCGGTTGCGTTTGTACTCCGTAAAGGCATGAGAATGCTCGACAATTTACGTGCATCTTCGCTCTTTGAGGATATTCAGCAGGCAAAACAACGCTTTAGCGAGTTGCCTTTTGTCCTGGACACTCCTTTAGGCAAGTTACATGGGGTGATCGACCTGTTATTCCAGGACAGGGATGACGCGTGGCATTTGGTGGAATGGAAGACGGATTGGGTAGATGAGGATAATTACGCTGAAAAGGTCGATGAATATCGCCCGCAGATCGCTATTTACGCCAAGGCTGTACAGGAATTTCTCGGGATTATCCCCGATGCAAGAATACATTTCCTGGGATTGAAAAATGACGCTTATTTCTTTGATAGTAAAGCGTTGGTAGCTGACTTTCAAGACTTGATGGCTGAGGTGGTACCGTAGTTTTTTCCTCATTGTCGATTTTCTCTTCAACGGGAGTTATGATGTTGGAGAATTTAGCAGAGGCCGTAAGATAAACATGAACCAGAGAAAAATAAAACTGGATAATCAGAGGTGCAAAGGGGAAATGCTTTCATACTATATATAGTTACTTATCACGCATATTCACTGCATAAAACTAATAATTGAATAGTATGTGCAATATTATTACGATAATATTACGTGAAATGGTTTTTTTGAAGAAGTTTCATTTCCAATGTATAATCATGTAAGGAGAGGTTTTATCAAGAAAACATCTCGCTTATCACCCCGTTAGCGCCCTGTAGCCACGTTGAGGAGTTGTAATTATGTCAGAAGAACAGAAAAAACATCCGTTAGAAGGGTATTCAGAAAACGAACAGATTGCTTATTTGAGTATTTTATCTGCTATGTGTTATGTAGATAAAGAGTTTTCTGACAAGGAAAAACGCCAACTTGAGATTTTATTGGACCAACTCAAGATTTCGGATGCTGGAAAAGCTAAAATCTTCTCCTCAATATTTGGTCTTCAACAGGAAGATAAATTTGTACACATCGAAACAATTCATGACCTTGGCAATACGGAATTGAAATACACATTAATTTCAGACCTGTGTCTTTTTGCTTTGGCAGACTCGGATTTTTCTGACCAAGAGTATCAATATATTCTTGGAATCGGGGCAGTCTTAGGTGTTACCCAAGAACAAATTGACGCTATTAAATCTATTCAAGAGAATCTTGCTAAAATCAAAGATATTCCCCCAAATTCCAAAAGATTTAAGCTCCTCATTAAAGATAGTGCGACAAGCCTTGCAGCAGTTGGCGTACCTGTAGGGGCGATTGCGGCAAGTGGTACAGTCTTTGGGTTAAGTGCTGCTGGAATGACTTCTGGGTTAGCTGCACTTGGCGCATTTGTTGGCGGCGGAATGCTGGCAGGAGCTGTTATGGTGGTTCCTGCAATCGCAGTTGGGTCTATCTATGGTGTTAAGAAGCTCTTTGATGTTGTGTGGAAAGATAAAGAGAATTCAGGTAATGAGAAAACCTCGCAAGAAAAAGGACGAAAACGGACATGGACGAAAAAAGCGTGAACAGTGAAATGCAACCGGTATCAGCTAAACTTGTCATCGTACAAGGAGTCGTCCAAAATCTGCCGGAAATCGTTGGGGCGATAAAGGAAATCTACACCCTTAACAAAAAAGGACAATTGTTTGGTAAAGTTCTGCAATCCCGGCTCGATGAATTGAATATTAACAAAGAGAACTTCAAAGTCTTGGTTGAGGGTTTGACCGAACTATCAAAATCAGAAAATACTGATGCTGAGACAAAAGCTATGTATAGAGATATGATAAAAACATTATTTGAAATCTCCACAACCAATATGCGTAGTTCACAGGACTTTTCCAACTATTTGAAAGAATTTTAACAAATGTACGGAATAAATTTATTGAAAGTTGCCAGAATATTGGGAGCTACAGCGGCTAGCAATGTTGTTTTTAATAAGTACGGAGCAATTCACTCGATACATCAGGAAATTGTAAAGTATTCAGCCCAACAAAATATTGATATGGTTAAAGTAATGATGCAAACGCTTGCACAACAAAATGAGCAAGCGTATAGAGATGTTATTAAAATTCTTCGGGAAAATTTTACTGAACAAGAATTACAAGATATTTTGCCTCAATGAGCGAAGAGGGTGCTAACAAATCAATGCACGCGAATTGCTAAGATGCGTTTTTACAAGGGTTACATGCCAGCAAAGAAATGGGTAATTGTTGCGACCATCGCCGACTCGCAATCGCGTGATTTCAAGCGTTATACCCCTAACGTAATTTTTAAGGTGTCGAGTGAATATTTTTGAGATAATTGAAGGAGTAACAAGTAGAATAGAGCCTTTTCACTCTGTATTTTTAACTGAGGCATTAAGAACAAATAGAGAATTTCGAAAAAGATTTATAGAATTAGTTCTACCCTCTGATCTAATTTTAGATTTCAATCAATTCCCTACTGAAAATGTTTTGATAATTAAGAGTGAAGAAAGTTTTGAAGATCAAAAGAGAATAGATGTTTTCATTCAAGATAGAATTTCGAAATTAATTATTGGTATCGAAGTTAAAACCACTGACTCCAGTGTGTCGAATAATCAGTTATCAGATTACAGTAAAGGAATGTGTGAAAAATACCCTGATTATCAAATTATTATGGTGTTTCTCACGCCCTTTAACGCCAATAATTTGCCCGAAGACATTTCACCGTTAAAAATTAATGCTATTCAAAAATTTTTGGAATTTAAAGAAAAAGAACCCGATATTCTGTCTGTCCATATTAATTGGCGTGATATAGTCAACTTATATAAAGACTCAATCGGATTGCAAAACAGCTTATACTCTCAGCATAAAGACTATATTTGCAAAAAAGTTATTAATGTTTCATTACTGCGAACCAGAATAGATAATATTGAACAAAATCGAGGGCTTGTTCAATTTTTTGGTACAGATACATTTGAAGAATTCATAGAATATCTTAAAGATGAGAAGCTGTTTTTCCAAGAAGATGATAAAAAATATTTATTTCCTCTTGAACAAAACAAAGAAAATTATGAAAAATTAATAGAGTCAATTCAAATACTAATAAAGTCAGATCAACTAATTAAGAAAAAATCCAAAAAAAATGAAGTTATTGATGAACTATTAAATGAATATGAAAACGGAAATTATGGGGAGTTTTTTATAACTCTTTTTTCAATCTTAGAAACATTCCCTTTCATATGGTTAAAAGGGAAAAAAAGAATAGGAGTACGTGCTTTACATTATTCTCATAAAAGCAGTGGCGTAAGTATTTTTACAATAAATAGTGATAGTATAGAAATCAGAAAGCAAAGATAAAAGGGGTATAACCATCGTTTGCATTTGACCGCCTAACTTGGGTCGCGATTTTCACGGTTGTAGTGCATGAAATCTTGTGGTTCAATCACATTTTGAATAATCAAACTGGCGGCAAGTGAAACGTGCCGTTGAGCCTATAAGAGGGAGCATTACCTGTTTCTGGAAAACACTATAAGATGAATACAGAATGAGACGCGCAACGATCCTACATATTCCTCATAGTGCGACAATCATCCCTAATGAACATCGGCAAAGGATTCTCTTAAGCGATGATGAGTTGCAGACGGAACTCCTGAGAATGACAGATTGGTTCACTGATGAGCTTTTTACGCCCGGTGATAAGGAATACGCTTCGGTGCGTTATCCAATCAGTCGAATTGTTCTCGATCCAGAACGCTTTGAGGACGATGACAAAGAGGTAATGGCCTTGCGGGGAATGGGGCTAATCTACACAAAAACAGCGGACGGCAAGGTACTGCGAGCCCCACCAAGCGAGGAAGAGCGCCAATCATTAATCCAGCAGTACTATCATCCCCACCATGCATCACTTTTGGAGGCTGTCGAGACAATCCTCATGAACGAACCCGCAGCTTTAGTGATAGACTGTCATAGCTTTCCTTCCCAGCCGCTTCCCTATGAGATTGACCAAAACACCGAGCGCCCTGACATCTGTATCGGTACAGACGACTATCATACTCCGCCCTGGCTAACTGACCTTGCCACGTCGCTTGTTGTGGATGCTGGCTTTTCGGTTGCGGTTAACCGACCATTTTCAGGAACACTCGTTCCAGCCAAGCACTTCAACAGAGCCCGATCAGTTTCTGGAATTATGTTGGAACTGAACCGCCAAATGTATATGGATGAGGTAACAGGAAATCGCGGATCTGGGTTCAACGAAGTCCAGGGAAAGGTTCAGTCCTTGTTGGAATCTTTGACTGAAGGCTTTGTGAGACTCTTCACGGCCCAATAACCGCATCCAACCGACGCTAAAAAACGGCGCGGCTGATGCGAAACGTCAGGCGCTTAATGGAGTGTAATGATGTGGTTTGAAACCTTAACCGGATTTTCTGAAAAATCCCCGCGGCAGGTTCGCACCAATATTACCATTGACGATAATTTATTAAAATCCCATAGAAATGGGAAGGTTTTGATTTGTGGCAAATTGGAAACCCCATCTTTAGCCGAACTAAGAGATCATGTCCATGCAAGTGGGCATAAGGTTGGAAAAATATCGGTACGTGAGGTAGTTGCCAACGTCCAGCATTTACACACAAACGAATCGAATGCCAAGGCACTTTTTCAGGTGGCTTCCCAGTTCAATTTGCTTGAAATGGCGTCTCCGAATATTACGCCTGAGCATGGTATTGGAATCTACGAGAATGATCATACCCAGGGCCCCGCGTGCGCCATTGCTGCTGGTGCAGGAACAATTTATCGCAACTATTTTGCAATCGTAAATGGACAGACCGGACAATCAGCAAAAAACCAAATCGACTGCCTGGCAGATATAGGAACCGCATTGGGGAATTCTCAGAGCCGTCTTTGGGAAATGAGAAATGGTTACGCTTTGGCATCGCACAATGGTTTAGTCGAGATTTCGCACCGGCTTCGAACTTCGAACGAAAGTGAACTAGATGAGTTGCGACAGTTGTTACGCATTGGTGTTCAATGGAACACACAAGTTACATTGAACGGCTCCAAGCACCTAATCTCACAAGCCTATTGCTCTGCCTTACCAGTTGCTTATTCCGATCAGCATTCGAATCTTTGGGATGAATTTGCACGGCTTATCCTAGAAGCCTCTTATGAAGCCACAATTTGTACCGCGATTTTGAATTCTCAAAGAAATGGGAATAATAAATTGTTCCTCACGCTTCTCGGCGGCGGAGCATTTGGCAACGAAATCTCTTGGATTATTGGAGGACTTCGACGTGCTTTGAATCTCTACAAGCATTTTGATCTTGACGTAGCCATCGTAAGCTATGGGGTACGCTCTCAACCAATTCTGACACAACTTAATGGAGACTTTTCGCCACGCTGATTGGATTAACCACCTGCTCTTTGAGTCTATTTCGTTTTGTGTTGTAAAGAACTTTTCGTGATCTACTTACAAATAAATGGGACAGAGACAAATGAAAAAAACATACAAGATTCTTATTTCAGATGTTGAAAGTAATAATATTCTTAATAGTCTGTCAGATCGAATTGACTTAATTGAAAAGGCATATAACCCAGAGGGTTTGAATCTTCATTTTGATAATCCACCTTCCATTGAGTTAACATTATTTGAAGAGCTACTTCCCATTGGTCAGGAAGCCTGGGATATCATCCAAAATCATATGTCCTGGGAAACATCTTATTGGTTTTACGACTTTTTCCTTTTGATAGCCAGGGCATCTCTTAATATATTAAACGATAAAACCCAATATTCAATTCCAACAGAGGTGATCGAAAAGTTGGTTATTCTTCTTGTGGATATTGAACAAATCACAACTGTGGATGAATACAGTGGAGATATTACAAAACGGAACTATGAAGCTTTAGGTAATATGTTCCTTAGCTTTGATAAGAAGGGAGATTTACAAAAAGTGGCATTAAAAAGAGCAAACGAGATAAACACCCCTGATGTGATTAGATTTACCAAAAATACTATAAAGTCTGTAAAAGAGATCGAGAAGAAAAGCTAAACCTGCAATTACTAATTGTGCGAAGATTTTTTTCAGAAATTTTAAATTCTTTGATTCTCTTCCCGACTAGTATTAAAATACTAACCTTGATGAAAAAACTAGCGAATACCACCAGCAAATATCTGTATATATCGCCGCCGTACAAAGTATTCTTGGTTTCACCCCAAGCGCACAGCTTTATTTTTTGACGCTCAATAATGGAACCTGTTCATTTGACCACCGTGAACTGGTTGAGATATTTCACACTTTGACTACAAACAACTCATAAGAGAGGAATATCTCCGCAGCGATAATTCTAAGATTGGAAACGTATTTGAAAAAGGTCCACAAATACGCCGGTGAGGAGATGTGTTCTAAATCCCCGATTTCCTTACAGTATCTGAGAGCTTGACCTCTAAAAAATCAGTGAGGGCATCAATCAACTGAGCCGTTTTTTCAGAAAAAAAATCCTTATCACTTGGTGAATGAACCTTGGGGATATAAAATCCTCCAGGAATGACGGATGGATCAGCGTAGGAGATATCAACGGCCCCTCTTTCCCGAAAAGTGAAATTGTCTGAAAGTGGAACCCTTTTCATATCCAGCATTTGAGTTTGGGGAAGGTGCTGCTCCAAAAAGGGCAATACTTCCTGAGCGACACGGTTATTGTGATGATAAACAAGTAGAGGGGTTTTGCCCCGAGAAATACAGTCCAGGTTGATCATGATTGTGTTGGCACGAAGATGGTTCTCTCTTTGCCAAATCTTTTTCAGTGCATTTGAGCCTATCAAGCCCCATTCCTCGTTGTCCAAAAAGACAAATTGAACCTTCTCCTTGAAATCCTGATCTTTAATTTGCTCAGCCAACGCCAGAAGACCGATCACCCCGCTGGCATTATCTTCCGCATTATGGGGATTTGGGAAAAAGATCGGGATTACAAAGAGGAAGCTCATAATCACCATGTAAGCTGTCGCCCAATGATCCAGGCCAATTAGTTTTAGCCAAAGATGAAGAGTGGCAAGAAGTAAGATCAGAAAAATCAGAAAGATCGATCCCAGAATTTGTTTGGTGTGCCCAAAAAGCGTAGTGGCTATAGAAATGCCCAGGGGCATAATCGTTGGGGTATCGTAATGAGCTAGAAAGACCACTTTTGGTTTCTCACATTTTGAGGAAAGCAATCTGTTGGTAAAACCCCAGTGCTTGACCTTTACTCGCTCGCTTTCGTAGTTGCGCACCTGAAGCTCTTCTTCGATTTTATCGAGGAAACGTTCTTTTTCTTTACTGGTCAGGCGGCGTGAAAATTGCGATGCAAAATCTTTGTTCCATTTTCTCAATAGGCTGATATTCATTTTATAAATACCGAAATTTATTCCTTCACCCATAGAAGCTTGAGCCTTTGGGTAAATGCACCGCGTTCTTTAGCTCGCTTTTGTTTTTTTTCCTGAATCAGGGTCGTATCAATGTCCCATAATAGTTGAATGGCTTCGAGTACTTCCTGCAGGTCTGAAAACTCTTTTATTCGTTCATCTTTTGGTGCTTCAATTAATTCTTTGGCCTCTTCCAGTAATTTTTCCAAAAGCGCCTTCTCATAAGCTGTTTCATCCATAGAAAGAACTTTGAAATCCTTTCCTGCTTTTTGTATAATATCAGGGATGCGATCTCGCACTAATTTGTTATAGACGATCTTAGACATAGACACTCCTAAAAGGTGGCGATATTCCTTGCTCTTTGCACACTACTTACAAATAATTGCACAGCATTTCTTAGTTCAGGTATTGAAAAACTTTCTAATGAAACGCGCAAGAAGCGATTGGTTGAATCTTCGAGCAAGGCATTTGATAGTTCACTGTTCAGCAAATAAGTCTGATAGGTTTGAGAGATGATTGGCATGGCATGCTGCAAGGCTTTTGGTCCAGGCAGGCGATCCCGCTTTCTATGTGAATTGAATTCATGGTCGCTTGGTACCAAATTCCACATCTCATTAATTGGATAGACAGAAACAGGGATAATATGATCAACATCATAG
>Ga0233431_1005029_pt1 | contig 13372 bp, 2 predicted proteins | sample SI_118_April2016_FD_179867 | JGI IMG/M metagenome (GOLD analysis project Ga0233431, IMG submission 179867) | Seawater microbial communities from Saanich Inlet, British Columbia, Canada - SI_118_April2016_200_MG | ecosystem: Environmental > Aquatic > Marine > Inlet | place: Canada: British...
AGAGATAACGCCCAGATGATCCAAACGTTCAACCTGCAGACCTTCCATCGAATCCCCTTCTTCGAGAGAGCGAATACGCCAAGAAGGATAAACAGATTTTTCCGGAAATGCACCTGCTCAATGTGAGATTAAACTTGCTTTTTCCCGATTAGAAATATATTATGAACACAGATTTTGAACCTGATATAATGCTTTTAATATTTGCCTGTTTTTCTTGGAGGACATCATGACATCTCCCTTTCGTTTTTTCACCACAGTCGCCAAGCAGTTGCTGGTCGCGTCGGTCCTGGTCGGTATCGGGCTGATCGCCTCCCCGGCCGAGGCGGCTGAGATCATCGCGCCGACGTCGTTCCCCGACGACGTCGTCCCCGAGGGGGCCACGGGCTATCAGGTGCCGATCAAAGTGGTCGGTCCGGTATCCGGCGTGGTTGGCGTCGATGTAAACCTCGAATACAACGTCGGATTAGGCAGCGAGGTCCTGACGGCCACTAGCGTCGTCAAGGGGGCCGGCCTGCCGGGTTGGTACTCCGAGTTCAACATCATTCCGGGCGATCCGGATGAGATCCGCGTCACGCTGGCCGGCACCGCGCCGCTCAACGTTGCGGCCGGGGACACGGCGGTGCTGTTTCACGTGGTCTTCGATGCGGACGACGCGACCTCTCCCACGGCCTCTCCGATCAACTTTACGCGGACCTGGTTGAACGAAGTCACGGTAGCCAACAACAACGCCGCCGCACCGCAGATCAACCTGGGTGGAACGACCGGCACGCTGACGATGCTGCCGGCCAGCATTCGCCCCGGTCAGTCGGTGCTGATTACGCTGACGGACGCCGATCTGGCCGGCCAGGCGGTCTCTCTCGACGTGGGCACGGGTGGAGAGACCCAGTCGGTGTTGCTGACCGAAGGCGCCGCGGGCGTTTTCACCGGATCGATCGGGACCGCCTACGGCGTTGCCAATGGCAGCACCGGCATTCTGGAGATACAGCCCGGTGACGCTATCAGCGCCACCTACGCCGATGCTCTCGACGGGGAAGGCGACGCTCCGGACGTTCCGGTTTCTCTCGTCGTCGTCGACAACGTCAACGGCACGGTGTCCATTCTGAATGCGTCCCCGGTTACTGTGGGCACGGATCTGCAGATCCAGGTTGCTGACGGCGATTTGAACAACGATCCCAACTTCCAGGAAACGATCCAGATAACAGTCTACAATCAGACGACCGGCCAATTTGTGACGATTACTCTCACTGAGACGGATTCCGACACGGGCATATTCGAGTTCTTCCTGCCGACCGACGGCTCGTTGGTGGTCAATCCCGGCGACCAGATCGTCGCGGTGTACGATGATACCATTGGTTCCGGTGGTACGGATCCGGATCCGGTCCGCTCGGTGACGCCGACCGATGGCGCGATCACTGCGCTGACCACGCCTATCGACGTGGGCGATGCGATCGCCATTCAGGTCGACGACGCCGACCTGGCGGGGGGCACGCGGATCGCCGGCGCCGTGGGCACGATCGAGGTGACGGTGACGAGCGACGCGGGTGACTCCCAGGTGGTGACGCTGAGCGAGACCTCGCTGGGCAGCGGCAGTTTCACCGGATCCCTCGCGACTACCTACGACATCAATCTTGGTTCTTCCGACAACGCCATCAAGCTCGAGATTCGCGCTGGTGACGAAATTTCGGTTACCTACAGCGATCGGATGGGGGCCAGCGGCGCGGCTGCGGTTATCGCCGCTCCCAATACTATTGACGTGAGCGGCAACGACGGCGCTGTCACTACCGCGCCGCAGACGGTCAATTCGGGCGAGGCGGTGAATATCGAAGTAGACGACATCGATCTGGCCGGCCTGGGCAGCATCATCGTGGACGTGCAGGTGCGGCGGCCCGGATCCACTTCGATTGTGATTGAGACCGAAGAGGTGACGCTGACCGAGACTTCGCCGGGTGTGTTCACCGGCAGCATCAATGCGATCGCCGGCCAGCCCGCCGACGTCGGCCAACTCGACGTGGAGGGCGGCGACCAGATAGTGGCGATCTACACCGACGATGACGACGACACACTGGCCCAGCAGACCCGGCTGTCGATCACTCCTTCTACCGGCTCGATTACAGCGGTGCCCAGTCCGATGGACGTGGGCGACGAGCTCAGCATCGAGGTGACCGACACCGACCTGACGCAGGGCACGCGGATTGCCGGCAGCGCTTCGATAACGGTGACGGCGGCGACGGTCGACGGCGGCGGCGACAGCCAGCAGGTGACGCTGACCGAGACTTCTCCGGGTGTGTTCACCGGTTCGGTGCCTTCGGTCTACGACGCCAACAACATTGCGGCCGGTGTCGATGGGACCAAGCTCGAGCTGCGGCCGGGGTACGCGGTCACGGTTACTTACGTCGACCTGCAGGGCGACAACGACGCTCAGGGCACGGACATCGCCAACATCACCGTGGCCCAGGGCACCGACGGCGTGGTGGCGATCACCAATGCCGCGCTGCCGATCGCCGTGGGCGAGGCCATCGCGGTAAAGGTGACCGACGACGACCTCAACAACTACACGGACGCTGCGGAGACGGTTACAGTCACGGTGAAGAATGTGAAAACCGGCGAGACCGAGACGGTGCTGTTAACCGAGATCAACGACAACTCCAACGAGTTCGCCGGCACTCTGGACACGGGGCCGACGGATACCGGAGCCGGCCTCATGGGCGTCTCCGACGGCGATCAGTTCATCGCCATCTACAGCGACGCCAGCGGGACCAGTGGCCCGCGTCCGAACGTGCTGTCGCTGACGCCGCACGAGGCGGATTTCACCAATATGGCCAGCAGTATCAAGGTCTCTTTCGATTTGGAGATCGAGCTGACCGACGACGACATGAAGACGGGCAACACCGGCACCTCGCGCGTTGAGAACGCCGGCACGCTGGTGGCGACGGTTGCCACGACCGACGGCGGCGGCGACAGCCAGCAGGTGACGCTGATCGAGACGGGTGAAGGGGACGGCGTCTTCACCGCTCCGGTCGAGACGATCTACGATGCCAACAACACGGCGGCCGGCGTCGACGGTACCAAGCTGGAGCTGCGTCCCGGATACGTGATCACGGTTACCTACCAGGATCCGCTGGGCAACGCCGGTAGCGGCGTTGCGGTCATCGAGAATATTACGGTCGTCGACGGCACCACCGGCACGCTGGTCGCCAGTAAGGGTATACAGGACGGCGACGAGCTGCGCATCGAGGTGGCGGACGCCGATCTCAACCTCGACCCTGCCAGCTCCGAGTCTGTTACTGTGACGGTTGTCAGCAGTGGGGACTCCGACGTCATAACGCTGGTTGAGACGGATATAGCCACTGGCACGCCGGCTCCGAATACCGGTGTTTTCCGCGCCAAAGTGCCGACCAGCAGCGGCGGCGCCAATAACAACGACGGCACGGTCCAGGTGGTCGTGGCGGACAACGGCAATGGCACCTACGGGGCGGCCAACAACATCACGGTCACCTACGAAGATGCGGTGACGGTCGACGGCAGCGATGCCACGGTGCAGGCCGGGGTCACCGGCGCTATCTGGGGTGACGCCAGCAAGAACAGTTTCCGCGGGGCGCTGGACGCCTCCCTGATCCTGCAGCGCAGTGTTCTCAGCATCACCTTCGACGACTATCAGAACGTGGTCGGCAACGTCGACAATAGCTCTGGGAACGGCACGCTCGAGCCGCCCATCACCGGCCAGCCGATCGACATCACCGCCAACGACGCCACGCTCGTGCTTCGCAAGGTAGTCGGCCTGGACCCGGTGCCCGGATCGGGCGTCTCCACCTTCCCGGTTCAGATCGAGACCTCCAACAACCATCCGTTCAAGCGGACGCTGGACGAGCGCATGATCGCTCTGGGCGAGCCGGCACTGCGCGGTGGACTGATGAGTCTGCCGGTGGTGATGGATGAGACCGAAGGGCTGCTCTCGGGCCAGATGCGGCTGAAGTTCGATCCGCAGCAGTATCGCATCGCCGGCGTGGTGGGCACGGAAGTCACGGCCGACTATATGGTGGCCAGCAACGTGGTCGACGACGCGCTGCTGATCGCCTTTGCCGGTGCCGAGGGATACAGCGATGGGGCCGGTTCCATCCTGGAGATCCAGCTGGAAGTGCTGGGTGACGGCGTTGCCGCTACCCCGCTCACTTTCGAAAAAGTCGATCTGAACGGCGGCCGCATCCAGGCCACCTCGGTCGAGAGCGCGTCGGTCTTTGCTCAGCCGCAGGTTTACAGCCTGCTGCAGAACTGGCCCAACCCGTTCAATCCGGAGACGAGTCTGCGCTACAGCCTGCCGGCGGCCAGCCGGGTAACCCTGACGGTCTTCGACATGCTCGGTCAGAAGGTGCGGATTCTGGTCGATCAGCCGCAGGATGCGGGCACCTACTCGGTGCAGTGGAACGGACGCGACGAGCACGGTCGTTCCGTGGCCAGCGGCCTCTATCTCTATCGCATCGAGGCGGGGCAGTTTGCGCAGACGCGCAAGATGACCCTGCTCCGCTGAGCAGTCACCAGCGTCGGACGAGAGATGATGAGAAGGGGTAGGGCCTATTGAGGGTCTTGCCCCTTCTTTGCTCCGATGGGAAGGGGGTAGTCCGCACGCGGATGCAAACCGCGGGATAAAAACTACCATTTATCGACCCATTTGGTTATTGTTCTAGATGTTATAGAGGTACCGGTAGTCAGTTTTGGAGGAAAAATGGCGAAATTCAGGTGGTTGACGGGCTTGTTGATCGCGGCGCTGGTCGCGGCTGTCCCGACTGCCGACGCGATCCAGGTATCCCTACCTCAGGTGACGGCGGCTCCGGGGGAGAAGGTGCGCGTGCCCGTGCAGGTCGACGGCTTCTCCGGAGAGGAGATCTTCTCCACCAACATCGATATTTACTTCGATGCTGCTTTGGCCGTTCTCGACAGCGTCAAGGTCGATCAGCAGGGCTCTCTCACTGCCAATTGGTTCGGTGCCACCAATCCTCGTCTGGTGCCCGGCGACCAGCAGGACTTCGTCCAGGTGCTGATCGGACTGGCCACGGCCAGAGATTCGATCGCCCAGGCGGGAACGTTTTTCTATCTGGAGCTGAAGGTTCCGGAGTCGGCCCCCGTCGGCGCCAGCACCCCTCTTACTATCGGACGCGTATCCCTCAACAGCGGCACGCCCACGGCCACGACGCAGGATGGCCTGCTCACCATCATCGATTCGCGCATCAAGGCAGATTTCATCGCCCATCCGCTGGAGGGGATCGCACCCCTGGAGGTGCGGTTCACCGACGCCTCCACGGGGGATGTGGAAACCTATCTGTGGGACTTCGGCGACGGCGAGACGAGCAGCCAAGTGAATCCGGTCCACCTGTACGAGGAGGCGGACGACTACACGGTGTCGCTGACCGTCACCGGTCAGAGCAGCGGTGACACGGAGACCAAAGAGGACTACATACACGTCTCTCCCGACCAGCGTCCTCCCGAAATCATTGAGGGGCCGATCGCTCTGGGCACCACCCACAACGCCACCACCATCTTCTGGAAGACCAACGAGCTGGGCAACAGCCATGTGCAGTACTGTGGCTTGAGGCTGCGGCCCCGCTGGGGCAACCTGGACGAGCTGATTGCGGGCCTCAAAGATGAATTGGGAGACGGGGGAGAGCTGGGTGAGGGTTGTGGCGACGATGACGACGATGACGATGACGACGATGACGGTGATAACCGCCGCAAGCCGGTCGCCAGGCCGGGCAGCGATCCGGATGCGAACCTGTTCGGCGGGCTGCGGCTCAAAAATTTCAGCTCGCAGTCGGGTGCGGAGATTTTCCTGGGCGACGGCGAGTTGGGCGACCGGGTAGAGCAGGATTTCTATCAGTCGAACCCCTGCGGGTCCGATGAGGAGGTCAACGGGGAATGGGAATCGTCCAATCGCATCAGCCTCAGCTACGATCCCGACAGCGGTCTGCTGCGGACGGAGGTGGAGGCCAGCCATACCTTTTGTAAGGAATACGCGCTGGGCGACGTGGAAGATCTCGACTATCTGCAGATCGACGTGGTCAGCCGCGACAACGGCGCCACGGTGAAGCTGAAGAACGTGCGCCTGAACGGCCATCAGCTGGGTTCTATAACCAGCTCCGGGTGGGAGACCTGGAAGGTCGCCGATTACGACCTGAGCGAGGGGTTTACACTGGAGGGAGATCTGGAGCTGAGCGGCACCCAGCCGAACGGCGAGACGAACAAGGTGCAGATCCGCTTTGGAAGAGGGAGCGGTGACGACGATGACGATGAGGAAGACGAATGCGGGAACCTGGTCCACCAGCTGATGCTGCGCGGGGAACTGCCGCACTTTGGCGAGAACGCGGCGGCTCTGTACCCGCTCATCATCCACTGCGGTCAGGTGCTCGAAGATGAGCTGGTCCTCGACCACGAGGTTCGCCTCACCGGTTTGACGCCCTTTACTTTTTATATCTACCGGGTGCGCTCGGCCGACGACGACGGCAATTACTCCGCCTGGAAGGGGGGCTTTTTTATCACTCGCTCCCGGCCCGACGACGAGCCGCCGCTCATCATTTTGGGCCCCCAGGTTACTCCGGCCGACGACCGGGCGCTGATCGTCTGGGAGACCGATGAACCGGGCAACAGCTTCGTCCAGTACGGCGTTGATGAGGACTTCGACGACGACAATCGGATCACCATTCCCGAGCTGGTGCACCGCCACGAGGTATGGCTGGAGAATCTGCAGGAGAACACTCTCTACTATTATAGAGTCCGCTCTACAGATGCCAGCGGCAATGGCTCGCCGCTCAAGCGGGGGAGTTTTCGCACTACCGGAGGAGACGTCACTCCACCGGTCATCTGGAACGGACCGCGGGTCACGCTGCGCACGCCGTTCAAGGCGTTGGTCGAGTGGCGGACGGACGAACCGAGTATCGGTCGGGTAGACTTCGGCACGACCGACGACTATGGCCGCTTTGTCCAGGGGGAGCGTCTGCTTCAGCGCCACAAGATGCTGCTGACCCACCTGGATCCCCAGACGGTCTATCATTTCCGGGTAATCGCCACCGATGTGAACGGCAATGTGGGCACCAGCGACGATCAGACTTTCGTCACCCGGGGGCATCCGGACGTGCGGCCCTGCGGCATTGTGCGACATCCCTATCTGATCACCCGCTTCCACGACCGCGTCATCCTCGGCTGGGGACTGGACGAGGTCGGACGCGGCCACATCGAATTCGGCACGACAGAGGATTACGGGCGGACGGTGGAGATCTCCGAATTTAAGCGGGAGCACGCCCTCACCCTGACCGGTCTGTCGCCGGGGACGCGCTACTACTGCCGCGTCAGCATGGTCGATCTGGAGGGAAACGGTCCCACGCTCAGCCGGAAGCTGGAGTTTCGAACGGCTTCCCGCAGAGACAGTGAAGCGCCGGTGATCGAGGGGCAGCCGGTCATTCTGGAGCGCACCGACACTCAGGCGACGGTCGCCTGGACCACGAATGAGGCGAGCGACAGCGCGGTCGAATTCGGCGAAACGGACGGATATGGACGCTCTGCCGGCAGTCCCGACCTGGTCCGCCATCACGAAGTCCGTCTGACCGGTCTGGAACCGGGTGGCGCCTACCACTTCCGGGTGTCGTCGACGGACGGAGCCGGCAACGGTCCGACGAGCAGCGAAGACTTCACTTTCAGCACGCATCCCGCCCCCGACGAAGTGCCGCCGGTGATCCTGGCTGGCCCGGCCGTGGTCGCTCGCTCCGAAGAATCGGCTATCATCGAGTGGTGGACGAGCGAACCGACCGACGGCATGGTCGACTACGGCCTCGGCAATTCCTACGGCGCGGAGGCATTCTCGGCACGCTTCGGCCGCCTCCATCGGGTGCATCTGGCCAATCTCGATCCGGGCACTATATACCACTTCCGGGTGTCGTCGACGGACGCCGCCGGCAACGGTCCGACGAGCAGCCCGGACCTGACCTTCACAACCGAGGAGCGGGTGAACCGGGATCCGCCGCGGATCTGGGGGGTGAGTGTGCGCAAGGCTTCGGATCGGACCTGTCTGATCGAGTGGCAGACCAACAGACCGTCCGACAGCGCCATCGACTACGGGGATACTGAAGAGTACGGGGAGCGCGGCGAAAATCCGAACTTCGTGCGCCGGCACCAGCATCGGCTGTCCGGACTCGATCCGGACACTGAGTACCAATTCGAGGTGAAGTCGAGAGACATCAGCGGCAATCGAGGCGTTTCCAGAAACTTCAGTTTCCGCACGGCCAGGGAGAGAGACAGCGCTCCACCCGTGGTGGTGGAGGGTCCGGAAATCGTTGCGACGCATGCGACCGCGACCTTCCTCTGGCGCACCAGTGAGCCCTGTTTCGCCTCGGTGGTCGCCGGTAGTGAGGGGACGTTCGGCACGCCGGCTGAGTGGAACTTCTCCTCGTTAGAGGCGAAAGAGGAGCATCGGATCACGATTACGGGGCTCCAGCGGGGGACTCGCTATCTCTTCTCACTGGTGTCGCGGGACCTGGAGGGGAACGAGACCGTCCTGGGAGAATCGCGGCGATCGGGCAAGATCGTGCGGCCCCTGGGGACGTCGGGAGAGATCAGTTTCGTCACCGCTCCGGAGCCGGACTTTGCGGCGCCGACCATCGTTTCCGGCCCCCGTCTGGTGGCGCAGGCAGACAGAGAGGTGCTCATCGCCTGGGATACCGATGAGATCGGCGACAGCCGTATCTTTCTGGAGAAGAACGGGCAGATGAACCTGGCCGAATTCCTGCCCGCGCACGATTTTGAGCATCAGATTCTGCTGACCGATCTGGAGCCGGGGACGACCTATCGCGCCCAGGTGGCTTCGGCCGATCCGGTCGGCAACGGTCCGACGCAGAGTCAGGTCTTCACCTTTACGACCAGCGCCAGCGTCGATGCCGCTCCGCCCGAGTTGACAGAGACACCGGTGGCGGTCGAAGTGGGGGATCGGGTGGTCACTATCGCCTGGGAGACGGACGAGGCGAGCAGTTCGGAGGTGCGTTTCGGCGCGGGCGAACTCGACCGCGTCTTCAGCAACCCGGCCCTGACCACCGAGCACAGGATCGAGCTGGTCGATCTGGAACCGGGCACGGCCTATAGCTACCAGGTGCGCTCGTACGACGCCCAGGAGAACGGCCCGGCGGAGAGCGATATTCTGAGCTTTACCACCGCAGCGGGGGCCGACATCCAGCCGCCGCGTATCGTCGCGACTCCGAGCGCGGTGCAGGTCTCCGAGCAGAGCGCCGTGATCGTCTGGGAGACGGACGAGGTAGCCGATGGCTTCGTGCATTTTGGCATTGACGAAGAATTGACCGGGGTGATCGGTCGCGCCGAGTTGGCCACCGAGCACCAGGTGGTGCTGGCCCATCTGCAGCCGGCCACTACCTATAGCTTCAAAGTGGGCTCGGCGGATCGAGCGGGAAACGGTCCAGCGGAGAGCGCACTGCTGACTCTGACAACTCTGGCACGAGCGGACGGCAGCCCGCCATCTGCCCCGACCGGTCTGGTAGTGAGCGATAAGGGGAGCGGCCGGGCGCTGCTCTCCTGGGAGCCTTCGGCGGCGACCGACGTGGCCGGGTACTACGTGTACCGGGCCCTGGGGACGGCGGAGTTCGATCGGGTCGCCGGGCCGCTGACGGCGACGACTTACCAGGAGCTGGGATTGACCGACAGCGGTGAGTACCGCTATGGAATCACCGCCGTCGACCTGGCCGGCAACGAAGGCCCGGTTTCGGAGGAGGTTTCCATAGCCATCGAGGCGAGGCGACCGGGCGATTTCCAGGGGGACGGGCAGGTCGGTTTCGACGACTTCTTCATGCTGGCCGAGCGGTTCGGCAAGCGAAATGGAGACTCGGGGTACGGCGACGCGTACGATCTCAACAACGATAAGCAGATCAGCTTTGACGACTTTTTCCTCTTCGTCGATCTGTTCGGTACGGTCTACCGCTCCGGGCGAGTGGTCGCCGATGCGGGGGAAGCGATCTTCCAGCCGGAGCTGCATCTCGAATCGGGTGATCGCGCAGGGACATTTGCGCTGAACGTCCTGGCGCGGGAGAGCCGCGGTTTGCGGGGCTACGGTCTGGAATTCGAGTTCGACCCGAACAGCGTGAGCTTTCTCGGTGCCGAACAGGAAGGAACGGGTTTCTTCGGCGGAGAGGGTAGTCTGTCCGGCGTGCTGGAAGAGAGTGCGGGCCGCTTGAGTCTGGCCGGTTACCGATCGCAGGAAGGGTCGGTGGAGGATAATGGACTCCTGGCGCGGCTGCACTTCCGGCTGCAGCCGGGCGCCGCGCCGGCGCCGGTGCGCCTGGTAGAGGTGGCCGGCATCGATGCGGACGGTCACTTCGGCGTCGCACTGCTACCGGACGGCATCGCACGGATCAGCCTGCTACCTTCCACCTACGTCCTGGAGCAGAACGCGCCCAATCCGTTCAACCCGCAGACCGAGATCCGCTTTCAACTGCCGCAGGCAGGGCCGGTGACGATGCGGGTGTATGACCTGCTCGGGCAGGTGGTCACCGTGCTTATCGACGGACAGCTGCCCGCCGGGTATCACCGGGCGGTGTGGGACGGCCGGGATGCAGCCGGCAGAGCCGCAGCCAGCGGCATATACTTCTACGTGATGGAAACCGGAGATTTTCGCCAGGCGCGCAAGCTGTTGCTGCTGCGCTGAGGTGTATTTATGAGCTTGTTGGCCAGACATATCAATCGGACGGTTGCCGCGTGGGTAGCGGTTGGCGTTCTGCTTATTGCCGGAGCTGTTTCGGCCCAGGACACTGTAAGGGTTGTCAGCGTCATGGGGCTCAGGGGCAGCACCGTCTCCGTGCCCATCGAGCTGGTCAAGGTCGAGAGTGAAGATATTTTTTCGGTGGAGATCTTCCTCACCTACGATCCGGCGCTGACATTTGAGGGCTTTCGGTTGGAGGATCCGCTGTCTGGCGAGCCCGCACTATTGAACAGCTGGTGGGTTGAAACCACCACCAAGGACATAGATAGTCTGGGGAGCTATATAGACACGGTTTTTACCGCTGGTACCCTCACCGTCATCGGCGCGACGGGAAATGATTCCATCAACGCGAGCGGGGTCTTGTTCTATCTCGATTTTCTCGTTCCCAATGAGTATACCCCCCAGCCTGTGATGCCTATTTCGCTGGATCAGAGTGATGTCCTGCTCAATGCCGGCGATCCGGCCCACATTACCGCCGGAGGATCGGTCACGCTGATCGGCCACGATGGAATCATCACCAGTGATCCCGCCTCTGTTCCCAATCACGCTCAGACGATTCTTCTGAGGGTCACCGACGACGACGAGGATCGCACGCCCGGTGCGGATTCGGTGCCGGTGCGGGTGACGGTGGGCACTCAGGTGGAGAATCTCTCCGTTCCGGAGACAGCTGCCGGGACATTTGAACTGGTGATTCAGCCTGACTTTTTGTCGCCCGTCGTTTCCGGCGATGGGATCGTGCAGGTGCAGAATGGGGATCAGATCGACTTCTGTTACGACGATTCGCTGGATGCCAGCGGCGCTGACGGAGGCGAACGCTGCGCCACGAGTCAGGTGTTTTTGATTGGTGCCGACGGGGTCATCACCAGCAATCCCCCCTCTCTGGTCAGCAGTCTGGACGTTACGGTGATGGTCACCGACGACGATGACGGTATCCCCGATGCCCAGAGTTCGGTGCCGGTGCGGGTGACGGTGGGCACTCAGGTGGAGAATCTCTCCGCGACCAGACTGAACGCGACCAGTTTCGAACTTCCGCTAACTACAGTCTTCTCGTCGGGCGCTACTTCGGGTGATGGGATCGTGCAGGTGCAGAATGGGGATCAGATCGATTTCTGCTACGACGATCTGCTGGACTCCAGCGGCGGACAGGCCGAGCGCTGCACCGCGACTCTGGTGGCGCTGATCGGTATGGACGGAGTCATCACCAGCGATCCTCCTGCGCTCGCCAGCATTCAGGATATTCTGGTGACGGTCACCGACGATGATGTCGGCATTCCGGTCGGTGCCACCTCGGTGCCGGTGCGGGTGACGGTGGGCGCTCAGGTGGAGAATTTTTCCGCTCTGAAGCAACCTTCCGGCGCATTCGAACTGGTGGTTCCACCCGATTTTTCATCCCCCGCTACTTCGGGTGATGGGATCTTACAGGTGCAGAACGGGGATCAGGTCAATTTCTGCTACGATGATTCGCTGGACGCCAGCGGAGGCCTAAACGAGGTCTGCGCCACGACTATGGTGCTTCCCGGAGAGCTGGGGTCGATTACGGCGACGGCGGCGGTCGAGCCGGACGGACTGGTGCGCATCCGGGTCGTGGATGGGGACCTGAACGCCGATCCCGGCGTCAAGGAGACCGTCAGCGTCACGGTTATCAGCAGGGACGATGAAACCGGTTTCGACAAGGACGAAGAGACGATCATCCTGGAGGCGATCGACGTCGATTCCGACGTATTTTTCGGGGAGGCGGCTACGGTTTTCGATGGCGGCGCCGGTTCTGGCGGGCCGGGGGATCAGCTGCTGCGCATCAACCTCGCTGATTCCCTCCTCATTACCTATTTCGATGTGGCAGCGGGTATAGGTGTGGGTCAGGCGTCGCTCGAGGTCATCTGCCAGGTCGTCGATCCGTGGGGGGATGCCAGCAACAACCAGAGGCTGGGGGGGCAGGACGCAGCTCTGATCCTATTGCATTCAGTGGGGTCTATCACCCTGGACGGGCTGGAAGCGGTGGCGGCCAATGTCGACCACGAAGCGCCCGAGAGTCTGATCGAGGCCGACGATGCCAGCCTGGTGCTGCGGCGGCGGGTCGGGTTGATCGACCAGTTCCCGATCCAGGAGAGCACGTCGAAGAATCATCCGCAGCCCACCGAAGACCTTCCCGGCCCAAAATTACTGGTGGCGGAGCGGGCTATCGCTCTGGAGGGGCGTTCCGGCTATATAGCCGTTGTCGCCGAGGGGCGTGATGAGATCCTGTCCGGTGATTTGACGCTGCGCGGTTTCAGGGGCCGGGTGACGATGGCCGACGAGCTGGCCGACTTCCTCCTGGTGTCCCACGAGAGCGAAGGGAGAACGCGCATCGCCTTTGCAGGTGTCCAGTCGGTTTCCGGGGCGGGCGAGCTGCTGCGCCTGCTGCCGATGGCGGCGGACCGGGTCGAACTGGAGCGCGCCAGCTTTAACGGGGGGCGCATCATCGGGCGCTTGCAGGGGATGGGATCCGTGGCTCTGCCGGCGGTCTTTGAATTGAAGCCGAATGTGCCCAACCCGTTCAATCCCGAAACCCTGATCCGCTATGCCCTGCCTCGGGCCAGCCAGGTGAACCTGGAGGTTTTCAACGCCGCAGGGCAGCGAGTGCGCGGATTGGTG
>Ga0233431_1005030_pt1 | contig 13370 bp, 11 predicted proteins | sample SI_118_April2016_FD_179867 | JGI IMG/M metagenome (GOLD analysis project Ga0233431, IMG submission 179867) | Seawater microbial communities from Saanich Inlet, British Columbia, Canada - SI_118_April2016_200_MG | ecosystem: Environmental > Aquatic > Marine > Inlet | place: Canada: British...
CTTCTTTTTTCGTTCCTTTGAATTTAGAGGTTAATACATGGATTTCTACTCCTTGTTTTACCAGATATTTTGCCAAGAGAAAACAGCTTATTTCTCCTCCTCCTTTTCCTTTCGGAGGGAAATATTCACTTATGAATAAAATTCTCATTTATTATAAACCTCAAGAATATCTTTAGTTATCTTATTCCAATCATATTTTTTTGATGCTATTTTACACTCTTTTTCTTTTTGAAGATATAATTTTTTATTTTTTAATAAAAATAATATTTTATTAGTTAGGTCTTTGTAATTTTTTTGTTTGAAAATTAATCCTCCTTTTTGATTTTGGGAAACTTCTTTTAGAACTTTAATGTCTGAACATATATATGGTGTCTGTGCAGCCATTGCTTCAGCTAAAACTATTCCAAATCCTTCAAGTACACTCGGGAGGCATAAAATGTGGGATTTTTTTAGCATTTTGATTACCTCTTCATAATTTTCCACATATCCAGTAAAGTGAATATTTTCTTTTAATCTATATTTTGAAACTAATTTTTGGAGATTATTTAATTCATTTCCTTTTCCTATAATTATAAGTTTTATATTTGGAATTTGTTTTTTTACAAGATATACTGCTTTTATTAAATCATCAACTCTTTTTTTTGGAGTCAATCTTGAAATTGATATTATAGTTGGATTCCTATATTTTTTCTCTTCTGAAATATAATCTTTTAAATTAATTCCATTGTAAATTACTGAAATTTTATTTCTTGGAATATTATTCTGGATTAGTTTATTTGCAGTAAATTTGCTTACTGAAATAATTTTGTCCCATTTTAATGATAGTATCCATTTTTCCCATAGTTCACCTAACAGTCCGACTAGGCCTTTATTTTTTATCCATTCTCCTTGCCATACTTCATGATAGGTTGCTATTTTTTTTGCATTTATTTTTTTTCCCGCGTAGTATGCAGGAAGGTAACTAATGAAATTGTATCCTTCTACAATATTTGCCTTTAATTTTTTTGCAGTTTTATATGCAGCTATTGAGAATTTTAATCTACTCACGAAATTCCCTTCATTTGTATAATTGTGGTGTTGACCAACTCTTAAAATATTTATTTTACCAATATTATGCCTTCTTTTTTGTCCTGTTTTCCAAGAAGTAATGACTGTAATATCATGTTTTGTTGAAAGTCTTTTTGCTACATTAAAACATCTAGCTTCTACTCCCCCAGTTATATCTCCTTCTCCGGTGTAAGGAAAATATTCACTTATGTAGGTTATTTTCATTTTTTATTGCAATTGTTCTCACAATTTTTGTTATTCTTTTTTCAGTATTTTCTAATTTTGCATATAATCTAAAAATCATATAAGCTAGTAAAATTATAACCCCATAGATAATTAGATCTACCCCTCTTCCAACGCCCAATAGTTCTGCAATTATAGCTACTGATGTTGGAAATATTGCTACAAAAATTGTTGCAAGCCAGAATAGCGTCCAAAATATCGATTCTAATTTTTCTAGATTTCTATCTTTTATATTTATGAATACTCTACTGAGTGCGAATAAACTAAAGACTACAATTAATATTTGTATTATTTCCATTTTAAACTCCTACCTTTTTCATTATCATTTTTAACAATATTTTTACTGAATCAAATTGCCCTTGCCCTTTCCTTCCATTTTTGAGAGTTTCTTCAGTATATTTAATTGTTACTGGCACTTCTTCGTAGGGAATTTTGTATTTTTGTATTTTTTCTAGTATTTCAGAAGCGTGTTCCATTTTATCTTCAGTTATCAATACTTTTTTTGCAGCTTCTTTTGTGAATGCTCTGAATCCATTATGGGTGTCGGATAATCTTATTCCGTTTAAAACCCAAACTGCAATTATGCCGCCCTTTAGTAATAGTTTTCTTTTGAAAGGAACTTCTTGTTTTTTTAGGAATCTGGATCCTAAGGCAACTTGTGCCCTTTTTAATTGTAAAGGTAATAATAAATCTTTAATTTCTTTAGGATCGTGTTGACCATCTGCATCAAAGTGAACTATGTGTTCTGCCCCATTTTTTAGGGCATAAGTCATCCCGGTTTGTAATGCCGCCCCCTGTCCTCTATTGATTATATGTCTTAAAACAGAGATATTTTGAGATTTTGCTATTGAATAGGTATTGTCTGAAGATCCGTCATCTACTACAATTATTTTTGTATACCCTTCAGATTTCAAGTTTTCTATAACTTCTGCTATATTTCTTTCTTCGTTATACGCTGCAATAACTATATGTGGATCTGACATGAGATTGGGGCATTAGTAACTTTTAAATATCTTATGAAATTGTATTTTTTAATGGATGAAGGTTCTAAAACTAGTAAAACCATGAATTGGAAAAAAAATTGGGTGATTATTGCTTTATTTGCAATACTTATACTCGCTTTTGTTCTTAGAGTTTATCATATAGATTATCCTGTTGTTGGATATCATAATTGGAAAGAGACTCATTATTTGACTGAAGCAAGAAATTTTGCTGCCGATGGTTTTTTTGCGAATGGTTTCCTTATTCCCTCTTGGAATTATCCCAATCTCCAACAAAATCCTAGCGGGGCCCATACGGATAGTTTGCCAACTATTTCAATAGTAGTTGGAATATTATTTGAATTATTTGGGACAAGTTTGACTATTGCAAGATTGGCCAGTATTTTGTTTGTGTTGGGTTCAATATTTGTTTTCTATCTAATTGTGGATAAATTATTTAAAAGAAAAGATTTAGCAATTATTGCTTCTTTACTATTTGCTATTAATCCACTTAGTATATTCTTTGGTAGGCAGGTACAACTTCTTAATCCTGCTTTATTTTTCTGTTTATTAGGGTCTTATTTTTATATCCTTTGGAGAAAAAATGATACTTGGAAAAATCTAATTTTATTCGCAGTATTCCTCATGATTGGTATTTTAACTAAATATAGCTTTGTTGTATTTGCAGTTCCAATACTATTTACTTTTCCTTATAAAAAATTAAAAGAAAAAGTTTACCTTGGTAAACATTTGTTTTTAGCGAGTATAGCTTTACTATCGTATATTTGGTTGAGATATAGCTCGTCTGTTTCCCAAAGTGTAGGAGACCAATTTGAAGTAGTGGATTTTAGTGTTTTTACTGATTCTGGATTTTGGATGACAATGAATTTATTTGTTAAAGATAATTTTACGACTCTTGGTCTATGGTTGTTTGTGCTAGGGGTGTTAGCTTGGTTTTTTGTAGTTAAGTTGAATAAAAAATCTCTCGGTTATAGATTTATGAATGGTTATTTGATTGGATCAGTATTATGGTTTATATTTATGGGGCAAAAATTACAAGGACATAATTATCACCAGTACCCCTTAATTCCATTATTTGTGTTTTTTGTTGCTTTTTTTATTTTGGCTGTTTATGGATTGATAAGGAAGTTTTTGAAATTTAATTGGCTGAAGTGGATTGTTGTTATATTAGTTCTATTTTTGCTTTGGAGTCCATCTATGGAGGCTAAAGATAGAATGTTTGATACACAATTTGTTGGATTGGATATTGCAGGAGATTATTTATTAGAAAATAAAGTGGAAGAAGAAAGAGTTATGCATAGTAGCCATCAAGCTTATGGGCTTTTATGGCATGGAGATATAATGGGTACACGAGGTATTCCTCAAACTGTAGAGGACATGGAGTATGCAAGGACAGAATTGAATGCCAATTGGATATTTATCTATTCCTGGGATTTGGGAATTCTATCGGAAGAAGAAAGGGGAAACTATATTAAAGAAAATTATGAAGTAAAGCAGATGGGGTTTAATGCAAATTCTGAAGGACAAATATCTCCAGTTTATTTCTTATTGAAATATGGGGGATTATTTTCTGATTCCATAATTAATGATGCCTTAAATAGTGGCAATACCTTGGAAAAGGAATATGAGTTCAGTCGTGGGAAAAGTGGACTCTATTATGTTAATATAGAATGAAGAAAGGGAAACTTCTGGGAATTATTGTTGGACTAATTTTATTAGTTTTTCTTCTTTATCAAATTAATATCACTGATTTAACAAATACTTTAATGAAAATTTCTATGGGTGCCTTAATTTTTGGATTTATATTATATTTTTTAGGATATTTATTTAGGGCAATTAGATTTAAAGTAATACTAAATAAACCTGTTTCATTCTTACAATTGTTTAAAGTTGTTGCGTTACATAATTTTTTTACTCAGGTGTTACCAGCAAGATCTGGAGAAATTAGTTTTATTTATCTTTTAAGAAGAAGAGGATTCAAAGGCTCTGAAGCAACAGCTTCTATTTTCTTGGCTAGATTTTTTGATTTATTGGCAGTAGCAATAATCTTCCTATTTGGATTATTTTTTATTCAACTAGAGGGGTCAATTAAAAATATATACATGGGTTTAATTTTATTTTTCTTAATCTTTGTAGCATTATTTTTTATTTATTTTAAATGGAATGAACAACTCTTTAGATTTTTTATCAAATTTTTACATCTAATCAGGGTAAGGGGTGAAAAGGTATTAAAATTTATTGAAGAAGCAAATGATGAAGTATATAACTTTTTAAAAAAGCCTAGAAAGTTTATTTTATCTTTATTCCTTTCTTTAATTTTATGGATTATATTATTTATCTTGCCTTACTATTTCCTAATTTTATTTGGAATTAATATTGGATTTTTTACTGCCTTAGTTGCCCTATCTTTGACTTTGCTTTTGGCCCTCGTTCCAATTCAAAGTTTTTTGAATTTGGGGACTTATGAAGGCATATGGGCCTTAGTATTTATGCTAGTTGGTGTTGATAAAGAATTAGCAATTACATCTGGAATAAGTTTCCATTTTGTGTTTATATTTTATTTTGTAATCTTTGCTTTATTGGCATTAATTATTCGAGAATAAACTTCTATATATTGAGATGTAATTTTTTTAATATTAAATAGTTTTGTTACTCTTTCTCTTCCAAATTTCATTGCTTTTTCTTTTTCTTTTGGATTATTTATGTAGAATTTTAAAGCGTTTCTTATTTCATTACTACTTTTAGGATTTATTGCAATTCCAGTTTTTCCAATTACTTCTTCGCATGCACTTCCTTTTCCACATATGACTGCCATATTTTTTTCCATAGCTTCTGCTATAACCATTCCAAAACTTTCTTGAGTGGAAGGAATTACAAATATTTCTGATTCTTCATAAATTTCTTTTAATTCTTCTTGAGAAATCCAACCTTTAAATAAAATATTTTCTATCTCTTTTGCTTTTTGTTCTAATTCTTTTCTATATGGGCCATCTCCAATAATTTCAAATTTATATCCTTTTAGATCTAGGTTTTTAATTGCCTCTATAATGTATTGGACCCCTTTTCTTTCTAATAACCTCCCGGCATAGAGTATCTTTTTTTGTTTATCTTTTTTTGTTTCTTCATCAATTTTTATTCCATTAGGAATTACTTCTATTTTATTTGGATTATTATATTTTTTTAATATTAATCCCTTCAAATATTCTGATGGAGTAGTTATCCCTTCTGAATTATCTATTATCTTTTTCCAAACTGGGCCAATAAATTTGTGACCAATTTTGAATCTATCTGGATTGTAATTTGGGACATCTGAACCATGGGAAGTTATCACATATGGCAATCCGGTTATTTTTTTTAGTAAGTAGGATGTTATCCCTGTCGGAATTATGAAATGAGTGTGGTTTATGTCATAATTTTTCTTTTTATGTAATTGTATTGCTTTAGCTAATGCTGGAAATATATAAGTAAGAAGTTCTGAAGATTTACTATATTCTTTATGTTTTCTTATGCATTTAACTCTGTGAATATTTATTCCTTTAATATTTTCATATTTTTTTAGACCTTTAAAATTCATAGTTACTACATCTATTTCGTGGCCTTCTTTTATAATCTCTTTAGCTAAATCAAAAGACAATGGGGATGCTCCCCCTCCCAATGGAGGGAATTCAAAATTAAGCATTAATATTTTCATTTTTTTATTGTGTATGGTGTATTCTCTTTGTAATATATCTTAACTAGGATATCTGCCAATATTCCAAACATTAAGAATAGGAATCCCATAATTATGAACAGTATTGAAATTAGTAATAATGGCCTATCCGCTATTGCTGCGTGAAAAAATAGTTTAATAAAAACTAAATATAATAACATTAGTGATCCTACTATTCCGCTCAATAATCCAGTGCCCCCTAGGAGGTGGATGGGTCTTGTTGAATATTTTATCCAGAAATTTAGTAATAACATATCTAAAAATGATTTTACTGTCCTAGATGCATTATATTTTGTTATTCCTGCAATTCTTTTTCGATGGTTTACTTTTGTTTGAGCTATTTTGAAGCCTCTCATTGAGAGGATTATATGGATAAATCTATGCATTTCTCCATAAAGATCTAAGTTTTGGATACATTCTTTTTTGTATACTCTAAGTGTACAGCCAGAATCTTCTAGTTTATCATTTAATATAATCCTTCTAAGAAATTTTGCCCCCTTGGAAATAAATTTTTTGGAAAAGGTATCTTTTCTTTTTGCTCTCCATCCGGCAACTATATCATATCCTTTATCTAAAATTGAAATTAATTTGGGAATATCTTTTGGATCATTTTGCAAATCACCATCTAGTGTGATTATTATATCTCCTTTTGAAGCTTTAAATCCTGCATCAAGTGCAGCGGTTTGTCCAGAATTTTTACGAAAATGAATTGGTTTTAAATTTTTATCTTTTATATTATTAAGAATTTGTTCAGATTTATCTGTACTTCCGTCATTAACAAATATTATTTCGTATGATTTTTTTAATTTATCTAGGACTTCTTTTAATTCATTATACAGAGGAATGATATTTCCTTCTTCGTTATATATTGGAATTACTGCTGAAATTTCTACCATTTTAATTGCCAGGTGTAAATATCAAAGCTATTTAAACCTACCTGGTGGTCAAATAATTCAAAATTTTCTAGATTTTGACCCCCATAATAAAATAATTCTGTGAACATGCTGTTTAATAATTCAGGATGCATAAGTAGGGTAGTAGATTGATCTGGGAAATAAGCAATGGCTATTTCTTCTGATCCTTCACTAGAACTATAGCTTTGTTTATCGTCCCTATATTCTTTGATCTCTATTTCTCCATTATTGGTATTAATGTATGCTTTATTTTCTTTTAAATCTATTTTTGCACCATTACTGCAAAGTATTGTTTCATTTATGGTTTGACAAGTTCCTTGATTAGAATAGGATGGGTAAGGTGCGATCCATGCGTTAGCCTCTCTTTCAGTTAAGCCATTTAATTGTCTATATGTTGATTCTGCATTCTCTTGTGAATAATCTAATTCTTCTTGTAATAATGTGATTGCTATCTCTTTTGCATTTGATCTTACTATATTATATGCGAGTGCTCTTTCAAAGTTCCAAGATCCAAAATGAGCCCATACTCCTGCTTTTGAAACCATATCTTCTGAAGTTATGAAATAACTGGCAGGAGGATTACAAAACATGTTATTTATAATATCATCTGGATTTTCTATATAATTACTTATTAGTTCTCTTGCACTTTCTTTATCCATTAAAAGCGCTTCATCAATTATTATTTTTGTTTCTACAGGATTACTTGTTTCTTCTAATAATAAATTATAAGCGTTATTTCCACCACAATCTAACATTCTTAGTATTGCTACTGCTTCTTTTTCATTATCTGTTAATAAAACTTTTCCTACCCAATGGGCTTGAGGCCTATTTTGTGAAGCTCCATCAAAAGTTACTGCTCTATCTGCAATTGCTTTAAACCAATGTCCAAAGTCCCACCAGGAGGTGATTATTGCATCTTCTGGCGTCTCTTCTTTTATTTTTGTTAAAGCAGTATGCCATGCATCATTCATAGAGGGCACTTCTCCATTCGCTGTGTTATGTGCGGTTTTTATTGGAGTAATAAATAATACAATTACTAATAAGATAAATACTATACTTATGAAATTTTTATTAATTTGTAAACTTTTTGGAAGTTTTTCTTTTATGAATTCATATATTTTTCCTGCGAATACACCTAATGCAATTGCATAAACTGGTACTACAAACATTGAAAATCTTAATCCACTTACTGAACTATACAAAGTCCCAAGGAACCAAATAGTTAGGAAAATCCCATATTTAATATCATATTGTTTTTTGTTTTTTTTGACAAAGAATAATGAAATTCCAATTACTGCCATTAAAAATGGAAGAGTCCCTCCAAGTGTTTGTATTACTTGTGTTAAGGATGTATCTCCTAATTCAGCAACCGTTGTATAGACATTAGGCCATAGTGTTGCTTTTGCTGCTTCTTTTATGAATAGGAAGTCCAGTGGTCCTTTTATTGCTCCAATAAAACTATTGAGACCTGAAGAAATACTCACAAATACTATTGTAGAGACTAAGTAGGATAACCCCGTTGTTAAAGCATTCTTTGTTTTTAGATTTTTATAAAATTTCTTTTTGTATTTTATTACTAGATAAACTATATAGAAAATAATTGCTGCAATTATGAAATCAAATATGTACCACCATGCATCCCACGAAAATGCAAATATTCCAGTGGTTAGTCCTGCTAAACATCCAAGAATTATTTTTCTTGTTCTATCTTTTTGTCTTCTAACAAAGGATTCTAAAAATAGCCATCCAATTAATAATGGGAAAAATATATTATATACATCTGTGTCAGAGAATCCTGCTGGAGTCCTTCCTAAAAAGATTGGACTTATTGCTAAAAGTGTTGCTGCAACAAAACCCCCTAGATTTCCTGCTACTCTTCTTGTTAGGAAGAATATTGGAATAACTGCAAGCATAGCAAAAATCATTGGAATAACAAACATTGCTTTCATTATTGAATAGTCTCCAAATATAGAACCTATTTTGTAAATTGTTGCTCCAATAAATGGGTGAAGCGCATTTTCTGTTCTTCTTCCATTTGGGGCCAACATATGATTATCAAAAGGTTTTCCATTTACTATTTCATCACCCACTTGGCCATGATCAACTATATTTTGTGCTTGTCTATAGTAATGGTAAGGATCTATTGCTAAAAGATAGGTTTGTCCTGAATCATCTTGATATTGGGCTTTTATTTGTTTTGAGAATTGATTTATTTGTGCATTTATTTCTGCACTGTTTTCGCTAAAATAAAGATTGGTTTGTTGGGTAACCAAATTAGCTAAAGATTGTTGATCTATATCTGGATATTGTTGTAGAATATTTTGTTGTACTTGAGCTTGGACATTGTTTGTAACTGTTTGTTCTGCCCAACTATCGGTGATCGGCAAATCATAAGTATAGGCTCTAAAAAATCCTGCTAAGAAAATAGGAATCAATAGCAATATGACTATTGTTAGATAATATTTTTTCCAGAAAGCTTTTACCTTTTTTATATCAAATTTAATATCTAAGTCTTCTACCATTCAATTGTTGAATTTGGGCATATTTATAAATGTTGTTGTGGCTGTTTATTTTTGTATGCCGGGATCGCATAATCTGGTATTGCACCGGTCTCGAATAAAACCTTTAGAAAAGCTTTTGATATTAAAAAAGGAATAGAGAGAACCGGGCCCTTGGGCATCTGGGTTCAAATCCCAGTCCCGGCGCTTTAGTAACTTTTAAATACTTTTAGAATAAGATTTTTATATGGCAGATCCATTATTAGCTCCGGCCCAAAATACCAGCATAGTACTATTTTCAATAGTTATGATTGTTGTAGTTTATATTTTGTGGAAAATATTGAGTAAAAAATAAAATTATTTTTGGTTAAATGAAAATATTTTAAGTATTATTATTCTTGTGTTATTGATTCTATCATTGCAGCGAATGCGGGTCTAGTTAAAAATACTCCAATTGTTACTCCTACTATTGTAACTAAAGCAAATCCCCTTAGTAATCCTGCTCCTGCATAAAATAATGGTGCCATTGCAGCTAGTGTTGTAAAGTATGCTGCAAGGATTATTGTAAATGCTCTTTTTAATTTTTGTTTCCATCTGTAAGAATATTCTGTTGTTTTGGCTAATACTTCATCTATAATTATAATTTGGTGATCTATCCCTGTTCCCACTGCTGCTATTATTCCTGCTATTGCTGCAAGGTCTAGATTATATTTTGCTACTGCTGCGAATCCTAAAATTAGGACTATCTCGGAAAGAGAGGTTATCAACATAGGAAGCGCAATTTTTGGATTTTTATATCTTACAAAAACTACAATTACTACTGCAAGAATTGCTAATAACCCGACTAGTAGTGCGTTGTTTATGAATGCAGAACCTAGTACGGGGGAAATAGTATCTATTTTTTCAATTTCTAATTCGAATGGGAATGATCCAGTTAATAGTACTGTTTGAAGTTTGTTCATTTGACTAAGGGCCTCTTGTAATGCTTCTGGCTGTGTACTTCCTAATCCTGGTCCTGAAATCACTATTTGAGTTGCTTCGGCACCTTGGAGATCTGCACCAATATTTAGGCTGTCCACTTGTACTCCGTCAAGATAGAAATCTAATTTTTCTGAAAGATATTCTTGTCCTGAAGTAGGATCTTGAATAATTTCTAAATTTCTTGTAATTTCTGCATGTCTTTTTGCAGCATCGATACTTAATCTTATTTGAAATTCAAATTTACAATAATTTCCTCCCTCTGCAGTTTCTACACAATCACGAATTCCTGCACAGGTTCCATCATTTCTACAAACAAATGTAATATCTTTTTCTCCACCCTCAAATACAGTTTCATTACCTATTTTTGCTTCGAATTTTCCTTGAGAGGCAATTAGTTCAGATACCTCTTGTTGTGTTGCTCCTGCTATTTCCACTAAAATATATTTATTTCCTAAAAGATCATCAGATTTTCTTATTGAAATATCAGATAGGCCATATGTATTTAACCTATATTCCATCACAGAAATTAGTTCATCTCTTTGTAAATCTGTAATTTTTTCTGCAGGTTTTAATAAAACTCTTGTTCCCCCTTGCAAGTCCAGTCCTTTCCTGATATTATTTTCAGGAATATTTTGTACTGTTAATCCAAGATTTTCAGAATTTTTTATGATTGTATAAGTTGATCTATCTGATTCAATTCTAATGGTCTCATTTAAAGGAGTATTGATTAATAAATTTGAATATTCTTCTAAGTTAATAATTTTTTCTCCATTAATTCTTAATATTTTTTCATAATTTGTTGGGGATATATCTGCTATTGGAGGGTTTATCCCTGCTAAATTTGCTTCAGAATTTTTTTCTACAGCTTTTATTACAACTCCTTCTGTATCAAATTGAGGATTTATTGCAACTAGAGTTAAAACTAAGAAAAGTATCAATATTATTACCCTAGGTTTTTTTATTATGTTTATGATCATTTTTCTTTAAGATACCAGATTAGTATCCCTGAATTCATTAACCATGTTGCAATCATATCAACAACTAATGCTATTAATATTATCCCAAACATTTGTTTTAATACAATTGAATTTGTTACTAAAAATGCAACTAATAATGCTGCAATTGTTGTTAAAGTCATAGTCATTCCAGTTTTGAATGCCCTGTATGTTCTTTCCCAAAGAGTTCCGGCTTTTCTTTTTAGGACCCTTGTTGTAAGCATGATATCTGTATCTATTGAATATCCAATAATCATTAAGAATGCTGCAATACCTGCAGTAGATAATTTCATCCCAAGTAGGCTTATAATTGCTAAAGTTACTACAATATCCAATAGTGCAGAAAATATAACTGCTATAGATGGCACTATTTTTCTGAATGCAATAAAAACAACTATCCCCATTAAAATAAATGCAAATATTATTGCTCTAATCATTTCATTGAAGAATGAGTCTCCCAATCCTTCTCCAGTTTCTTGAATTGAAATGTCTCCAGTTGGGAATTGTTCATCTATAAAAATTTTAAAATCTTTTAATTCAATATCAATTGCATTTATAATTAATCCATTATTTTGACCAGATCCTAGTGTTGAAAGTTCCCTTATTGATATTTCTGAATTAGGAAATTGCGTTGAAAATGAAGATTCTAAATGTGCAGTATTTATTTCTTCTTCAAAATATATTGTTGAGGATATTCCTCCCTTAAGGGAAACATCTTTATCTATAACATATCCGTGTGCTGAATATTGAAATAAAAGTACTGCAATACTTAATACAAAAAGTACTAATGGAATTATTAATAACTTTTTATAATTCTTCATATAAAATTCTTCCATAGTGATTTTGAGATGTAGTTTTATTTAAAAAAGTTCTGTTTTGGAAAGATTTATTAATTCCTTAATAATATATTTTTGTTATGATAGAAGTATTAAGATTGGGCCATAGGATAGTAAGGGACAAGAGAATTAGTACGCATGTTGCATTGGTTGCTAGATCAATGGGGGCTTCAAAGATTTATTATACTGGTCAGAAAGATAAGTCTTATGAAGAAAGTGTAAATAGAATTTCCAAAGAATTTGGGGGTAAATTCGAAATTGAGCATATTAAAAAATTTGAAAATTTGTTTAAAGAAAAAACAGTTGTCCATTTAACTATGTATGGGGAGGATTTTAGGAAAGTGATGAATAAAATTACTTCTGAAAATTTATTGATTGTTGTAGGTGGTGAAAAAGTTCTTTGGGAAGTTTATGAGATGGCGTCTTATAATGTAGGAGTTACTAATCAACCTCATTCTGAAGTTGCAGCCTTAGGAATTTTTATGGATCATTTAGTTAATAGTGAATATCCTTCTTTTGAAGATGGCAAGGTCAGAATCAAGCCCAGTTCCAAGGGAAAAGAATTTTATTAAAAAGGTCAATTTATAGAAATGTTTAAATATAGAAATTTTAAGATTTATGTTTAAGGTGAGTTATTTGAAAAAAGGGTTGTTTATAATATTATTATTTGTCTGTATTGGTTTTGTTAGTGCAATAGAGGTAAATTTAACGAAGGATAGTTATTCTAATGATGTTAATTTCCAGGGTAATTTGATTATTGATTGGGAAAATGTTGATGTGACTAATGTTATTTCTGCTGATGTAATGGAATGTGATTATTATGATGAAAAAACAATTGAATTATATGATTTATTGATCGGAGCTGGTTTTGATTTGGGCCCTAAATTAGTTTTTATGAAGGGTGCCTCTAGTTCTAATTATCATCTAGATTTAAATGATAATCAAGGGGCGATAGTAGGATTATATATTAATAGTGATTTAAATCAGTTAAATTTTAGTGTTTCTGGCAGCGGGAGTGGATTTTATATTGATGTTGGTGTAGATAATGAAGAAGATTGGCATTATGTAGGGGCATTTAGTAATTGGGGAGAGATCATCCATTCTGAAGAATATGATGGTTCTTATGATTTGATAGATATATATGAT
>Ga0233431_1005032_pt1 | contig 13368 bp, 21 predicted proteins | sample SI_118_April2016_FD_179867 | JGI IMG/M metagenome (GOLD analysis project Ga0233431, IMG submission 179867) | Seawater microbial communities from Saanich Inlet, British Columbia, Canada - SI_118_April2016_200_MG | ecosystem: Environmental > Aquatic > Marine > Inlet | place: Canada: British...
CATTCTTAAAATATCATCTCCACCATTTTTAGTAATGGTAGAATTCTGATGCAAATATCTCTTAGATTCTTCTATAGTAAAATCAAAACTGATAAGATCTTTCCTGCATGTCCTCGTTACGAGCAAGCTATTAAGATGATCAAACACACCATCTAAGACTATCTTTGCTTCCTTGCCATCCCTAAACATCTCATTGATAGTGGAGAAGCACTTAATAGTATCTTTAGCGATGATGCCATCAAACAGATCAAAATACAGACTGCTATCTATAACTCCGATTGCCTCAATAGCTGACTGATATGTTATCTCTTCATCTCCAACATAATTCATTATTTTTTGAAGATGCTGTAATGAATTCCTGACAGACCCTTTTGAGTATCTTGCAATAATCTGAAGTGTCTGATCGTCACAATCTAAATCTTCACTTTTAGATATATTCTGGAGATGCTTGAATAGATCATTTCTTGAAACCTTATTAAATCCCCACATAATACAACGTCCATGAATCGTATCTTTAAATGCTTGAGGTTCCGTGGTGCAAAGGATAAACCTAACCATTGGAGGTGGTTCTTCTATCATCTTCAGAGCAGCCTCTGCTGCCTTGCCGCTAAGAGAATGTGCCTCATCAATAATAACATACTTCGTCTTACACTCAACAGGGCATGTATATAATGACTGATGTAATGCTCTTATGTCATCTACATTTCCCTTACTTCCAGCATCCTGCTCTATTACTTCATAAGATGTTCCTGTGAAAATCTCTTTGCAATTCTCACACTTTCCACAAGGATCAAAACCATCTTTCAAACAGTTCTCCATCGCTGCTACAATACGTCCAACTGTCGTCTTGCCACAACCTGTATGGCCTGAGAGGATATAAGCATGATGAAGGTTATTCATCTTAAAAGCATTTGTGAAAGCTTTTACTACGACAGGTTGACCTATTACCTGTGATAATTTTTTAGGACGATATTTTAAAGCCAAAGGCAAATTTACATTCATTTTTGTTCTTCCGTTCTTTTTTCTTTCATTTCTTTCCAATGTTTTTCAGCACATTCGGGACAAACAGGAATAGCATATGGATTAGCGTCTAATGTCTCTCCTTCTTGTAGAGGGCAGAGCTTTCCACAAGAACATAGAAAATCTGCATAATTCACCATATTCTCTTCTGCCCATCTTTCGACAGATGCTTCGGCTCTTTCTATAGGATCAGGTAAATACATTAATGCTCTCTCTTTTTGTTAGTGTCATGGCCGTCTATCATTTCTTTTAACAACTCTTTGGCATAAACTAATCCTTCGCTACCATATAATTCTTCTATATGCACTATTTCCATGTATACGGCATGTTTAATACTTTCGTCCATTTTTTATTCCTACGCTTGATTATAAATTGCTGTTGTGTTTAAGCACTTAGTGCAGAAATAAACTGCCACAGCACATGCATCGTGAACCCACATATTATCTTTTTCATTATTGTGCAAATTACAAACGTATGGAGAACCTTCTTCCACTCCAAATTCATGAGCCACAAAACCTATTCTTGCTGATTCGTTACAATGAACGCATGCAACATTCTCAGCGAACTTATCTTGCCAACTTTGCTCTAGACCATCTTTACCTATTTCTACTTGCATTTTATGCTCTCCATTTCTTCAACAATAGATAATGTTGCATTATTTTGCTGTTCAATAGTCATTTCTTTATTGTCGAAAATAATACAACGATCAATAGTAAAATCAAAATCATCAAGAGCAGTCTCTGAAGCATGAGAATCAGTTTCACAAACATCTCTCAACAACCTTACGACATAAGCACCTTCGTCAACTATAGAAGTTACTTCACTTGGGAAACGGACATCACTGATCAGAATAACTTGAGCCTTACTCTTTGCTATCTCTCTCAAAGTTGCATTAACCCATATGCTGTCATCGAAATAATTTCTAAAGATATCTGTCCCAACGATCTGCATAATTTCCCTAGCTGTCATGAACCCCTCAGGAAGAATAAACTGATAAACTTCTCCTCTAGGAGTTCTTCTTTCTCCAAGTCTATTATGATACCTTACTTCATGAGGTATGTTCTTCCAATTATACATAGTCGGACTGTTCTTTTGCTCATCAGTTCCATTAACCTGTTCTTCTGTCAGACCCAATGCATCTTTACAAACTTTTTGCTTTAAAGCATCTGCAAAACTAAGTATAGCAACATGTTCAGAACCATATTTTTCAGTAAAAATTTTATACAAGCAATCGCACATAGTATTCTTACCAGATTGCTTTTTGCCAGATACACCTATAACTAATTTATCAAACATTACTTAACTCTCTTGACAAAAAACATCATCTTGCTCTTTAGCTCAGGGTTGTCTAAATTGCTGAATGGTCTAGCCCTTAAATCGGCCGTGATCCAATCTTTCTCTACTTTTCTATCAACAGAAATATTGCCAAGATAGATTTCTACCTCTGCCTTAGGAACTTCTGAAAGAACAATATCTTTTACGTCTTTCTCAGTTACAGCATAGACTCTATCCAAGGTGTGAATATCTCTTCCACAATAAGCATATTTTGTTTTTGATTTCTTAGATGCTGTTTTAACATTAACAAAATAAGCTTCCCAGTTATTCTCTCTGTCAGTAGAAGTTAGAGCATTTTGAACATTGAGGCTAGTCACTTCTTGCTTGCCTCTTTTAATAACTTCATCAATATCTTCTGAAGTCATTATGATACTGCCTTGGCCATACTCATCTTGTGACCACAATTGAAACTTTGACATGCTTTACTCCTTATATTTTATTTTTTTAATTTCTTTAATAGACTCTTGCCTAACTTCGTCCATACAATCCTCACAAATATCTACGTCACTAGGTGATACTGATATAGAAAAATTTACTTTTATATCATGTTCCCTTTTTGATCCATAAAATTTCTTCGGAATAAAAAAATGGCTATTCCTAGCATATGTATGAGCAGTTAATTTCTTTCCGCAAAAATTACATTTATATATGCAACTCATATTATTTCCACTCTACATCATCATTCAAGAGGTGAGGGATATCAGGATCGTCCTCATATTGAATTCCCAAAGTGTTGAACACAGCAAGATAACCTTTTGTGTCACAAGGATTTACTTTACCCTCATTATCAATGCCATTAGGAATACCATGAAGGACATCTGCTACAAGAGCAAGCTTATGCTTCTCACTCTTTTCATCCCAATCAGCAGTATGTAGAACTACATACCATCCATAAGGATTATGAATAGCTTCAGGCATCTTAACTGCCTTCAGTTTCCAACATCTATCTACCGTACCTTCTGACTCTTTTCGAGTCTTATTTGTGAGATTAACACAGCATACCTTATCGACTTCGATCTGATCAAACTTCTCAGAATACTTTTCGACAAGTTGTACAGCCATACCGTTAAACTCATCATTTACTTCATAATTCGGTTTTTCTTGTGCCATCGTTCTTGCTCCAATAAAATTAAAATATGTTAATATTCAACATGTTAAGTGATTCACTTTCACTTTTCAATGTTAAGCTGCTTCTTTTACAAAATATTCTTTCTTTTCTCTGTCAAATCCTACTAACCCCATTTTTAAAAATTCTGCTGTGCATACATTTATAGAGTGATGAGCCTCAAAATGCTTTTTTCGAGTTAAAACTATTAAATTATCAGGAACATTATTTAGATAATTTCCATCAATGTGATGAACAATTTCGTCACAATATAATTTCCTATCAATAATTTTTTCTGCTATAACAATATGACATCTTCTATTTATTTTTTTACCATCATCATTAATATATGCATAACAAGGCTCTTTCCATTCTCTTTTCTCATAGCCCGATAAGTTAATTTTCCTTATATCCCTATTACAAAATATTTCATCATATTTTAAAGTATATTTATTTGTCCTAAAATTAAACCACATTTTAGAATTTAAAAACTTTAAGGCACAATTTTCCATACTTATGTGATGACATTTTTTATGAGCAGAATTATTTTCAAATAAAATAAGATTACTAATATCATTATTAACAGTATCTAAATCTATATGATGAACAACTTCTCCTTTTATTAGTTTTCTATTTAAGAATTGCTCATAAACATATCTATGCTCTCTAATTCTTCTACCATCTTCAAGAGTTATTCTTTTATAACCGCTAATTAATCCGTGTTTCCACGAGTGATGATTTTGTCCCCTTTTGCATTTTTTATATTTTCTAGAAGAAGCACAGCTTGCGCATAAATCTACATCTGCTTTACGATTTTTTCGCCCCTGACAAATAACCCCTAAATTAGTTTTATCTTTTTTGCCACATTCGTCACACACCCTGGTAACTTTAATTTTTTGATTTTTTCTAATCTTAATATTTTCTACAATCATTTCAAATACTCCTATTAGGTTATGTTTTCTCTTTGACCTAATAGAAGTATTCTGATACTGAATAAAAAATCCTTCTTTTAAATTAAATTTACCCACCTCTCATCTAATACTATTTCCTCATTATTAATTTTTTCCAAATAATCGATACATTCATCTTCACTATTAAATATCTCATGTTCGTTTATAAAAGAGATCAACCAAGTCGGAATATCATATTTTGTTTGACCGTCACCCATGATAACAAAAATTGGTTTTGATTCTCTTTCTGCTAAAAATATTTCATCGTAAGTCCCGCATAAGTGAGAATTTATGTCTATTTTTACTATAACAAAGTCTGACCAATCTATTGCTCTTAAATCATAATGTCTGAAAGTCTTTACAAATTCTTTAGCTTCTTCCCACTTGTTATTGTTAATCAACTCTCTTACCTCTGTTTTTTCCACACCTATTTCAGAACCTAGTCCGTTTGGTTTGTCACAAGGATCAAAAAAAACTATATCTATTCCCTTTTTTTCACATTGTTCCCTTATATATTTTCTCCATACAACTCCATCATCAGGAACTCTGTCAATGCCTCCACTTAATACACATTTCTTACCTTCTAACTCATTCATACTATTTACTCCCATTCAAATATTTCACAACATCATCTATGCTTTCACAGACTGTTGCACCATTTTCTTTTACCATTTTTTTAACAGCATCTAACGATTTCATTTCACCTTTTGTGAAACAGCTATAATTCAATCCATCTCTTTCGTTTCGAAGAACACAAAAAACTGTTCTATCAGGACGTTTATTACTATCATCAACTACTTCTGCAATAGAATATACTCCCTGCATATATGGAGAAATAACGTAAAGAACAAATTCGCAGTTTTGCCTTTGTTTAATTTCTTCTTCCTGACACTCAGGAGTCCAATCACCTACCACGGGATCAAAATAGTCTATCTCTAACCTTGGAATAAGTTTTTTTCTCCAAGTAGAGTCTCCAAGTGTGCCTCCCAAAAACACTTTTTTCATTGCTTAGTCTCCAAAATATAAATCAACCTGTTTTTGACCGACATCAAATATTGTGTCATCTTTTTCTCGATTGCTGAGTAACATATTGGACAACTCTTGATCGAACAATTCATTTTCTTCATCATGCTCATTGGCATCCCAATAACTTGAGAGACCATCACCTCCACCAAAATCGTCTGTGCCTCCAATAGTATTATTAGAAGATATTTGAGACAACTCTTCTTCATTAGTAAAATTAGGAATCTTAAAACTTCCTCCCTGCCATGTTATCCTATTGGAAAAAATTCCATCGGCATCAGTATCAACAGGTGGATGTTGATTAAATCCTAGACCATACACTGGAGCGGATGGCTCTTCCCCAGCAGCATCCATAAGATTATATGGAAAAGAATTTCTATGACGAAATGCTATCATACTTATAGTATCGCTATACAACTCAAAACCCCATTCGTTAAAATTAGCTCTATGTATCTTATCAACTCTAAATTCAACAAATGTATCGTACCTATTTTTATGTTTCTTTTTCTTCTCTGTCTTATTGTATCTATTTGCAGACTTCCACATGCTGGTATTAAACCCACCACCCTGTATGTAAGAATTATAAGGCCTGCTACGATCTTGAAGATCTTTCCACTGTTCTATACTTTCAAAATTAGCATCAGTAATCATCGCATAAGGATTACTCCATGCCGACCAACTTGCAACAAGGGTTACAGAATTATTTGATTCATGATACACAACTCTTTTAATAGGCATCCCTTGAAACTCTTGAAAAATGAAATATGAACCATTTTCCTTCTTAAGACAAAATATGAAATTCATATTATATAAATTAGCGCCATATTTTGTTTTAATTATAGTCGCAATCGTTTCAAGGCTATTCAGTTTTATTGGCATTAGCTTCTTCCCAAAAATCCTGATAATATTTTATCTGTTCTTCTAATTTAATAGGTTCGTTATGGGTATGTCTCCAATACGAAGTGAGGATTGTACCAGACATATCATCAGCATGGTGAATACCTTTTTCATTAAACCAATCTTTTAATCTTGATCCTTCCCATAATCCCCAATTATTTCTCAAACTTCTTCCTAAATAATGATGCTGTCCTTCCATATCTCTTTCTGTAGAATCTTTCACAAACTCATTAAGATCAGAATCATCAAACATCTTTTTTAGTTCTTCAAAGCAATCGTTTAGGTCTTTAGGAATGTACTTTTCTTCCACTGGGTTAGGCCTCAGTCTTTCTTTCCAATATTCATCAGTCATTTTTTATTTCTTTAAACCAATCACAACTACTCTCGGAGTTTCTAACAGCTCGGCAAGTCCCATGACTGGCACACTTGTCACAAATGGTTTCATTATCGTCCATAGCTTTCCAATCCATTGTTAATGCTTTAATATCAACACAGCCACTCTTATTCGTGATCCATGCTACCTTGCTACCGCACATATCTCCGATTGATTTTACTTCATGACCTGTTGATGTGATATCACCACCGATGATGCTGTGAAAATTAACTTTGTCACCTACTTCTTTTGGATAGATTCTACGTCTTCCCATTGTTTCGTCCTTTAAATTTTTCTTCTTCGGTAAAATTATTACTTAACTACATAAAGCCATATCTCTTGTGAGAGATTTCCATCCATGTCTTGAATAATAACTATAAACTTCTGTTCTTTTTTTGGTTTCCATTTTAAATAAAATCTATCATCTATTTCCACCAATTTAGAATCAACAGGGGATTGCTTCACTTTAAACTCAATTAGAGCATCTTGAAAAGTAAGCTCCAAAGAGACATAGTATAGTTGACCAACTTTAAGAGTTGCATCATGAGCAGTTTCTATCTCAACGAATATTCTATCATTCTTATTTTCGCAAGATGCAACAGATAAACAAAATAATATACTAACTATAACTGCAACAACTATCTTAGTTTTACAATATCTCATACTATCACTTTTTACCTTCTTCAACAAATCTTTTTGATTTACCTGTTCCATCACAAGCAATACATTTTCCACTATAGATGCACTGCCCATTATAACCACTACCTAAACATTTTTGGCATCGTCCAGTCATTACTTCAACAGCAATATCTCGTATCCTATAAAAAGCACGTAATCTGCTATCGATAGGGCCATTAGGGGTTTGCATATCAGATATTTCTTCTAGTGCTTTTTTATAACTTTCAAGTTTATTCATCCCTACATCCTACTTCTTTCACTTTCACTTTTAAACAACAAAATATTTTCCTACTTCTCTATCAAAACCAACGATGCCTTGTTTGTATAATTCTGCAACGCATCGTTGAAGAGATATATGAGCAATAGCATGTTCAGACCTTGTAACCAGTAATAAATTAGAAATATCATTATTCAAAGTGTCACCATTTATATGATGGACACATTCGTTAATATATAACTTTCTTCCAATTTTTAATTCCATCAATGCTACATGATAAGTTTTTGTAATCCATTTTCCATCATCATTTTTATAAGCATATCTATAATAATAACTATTTGTCCTTTTGTAATAAATTTTATAAAGATTATTAACATCTAAATGATATTTATTATTATCTACAACTGAAGGAATTTTATTTAAAACATATTTTTTATCTAACCTATCAAACCATATTTTGTCACCGAATAAATCATAGCCAATTTTTTCCATCTGATGATGGCAGAGACTATGTTCGCTTACTGAATCACATAAGTGTAAATTAGAGATCTCATTATTTATCTTATCAAAATCGATATGATGAATTCTTTCCTTCTTATCCAACCTCCTGTTTAAATGTCCTTCCATAATATATTGATGTTCAAAACATTTCCTACCCTCATCAACAGTCATTAATCTATAGCCTTTGTTATTTAAGCCATGCTTAAAATTCTTATTATTCTTTCCCCTAGGCCTTTTACCACTATATTTAATTAATAAAGAACATGAAAGACATAAATCGATTTCACTATTTCTTGTTAAGTGCCCTTTTTTAACAACGTCCAAACGAGTTTCTTTTTTAACTCCACATTCATCACATTTTATTACACATAATTTCCTAATTTGTTTTTTATTATTCTTACTAGTTATCTCTTTTTTAAATATTTTTACTATCATCTTTTTCTCCATTCATAAAGTATTTTTCTATTATATAATTACTTTATAAATGGAAAAATCCTCTATTTTCCCTTCTTTTTTTTCCACTTTTTATATTTTTTCTTTTTGAATACAACTTTCTCCCCTGTATCGGTAGAAAAGAAGCCCTTACAGCCCTCTGTCTTTGACCAATCTTCACATCCTAAATATTCCCAATTTTTCTTGGTTTTCTTCTTAAGTAGAGGTTTTCCACAATTAGGACAATTAAAATTACTCTTCTCAAATTCTACTTTCTTCTTTTCGTAAGGATTCCCACTAGAATCTATCTGGCATTTATATTGACACTCGATAGTTTTATTAGTCCTATTTGAGCAGTTCAAGAATGGACCAAATTTTGAAAATTTCTTTTGAAGGAAAGCTCCGCACTCTGGGCACTTAAAAATAGTTTTACTATTATCTTCCTTTTTTTGTTTGGCATTTTTGATATCTTCTTTTAAACGATTCCAAAAGCAATTAAGAACATCTAATTTACTAACTTCTTTATTAGCTATTCTATCAAGATCATTCTCAAGATGGGCTGTAAAATCTAAGTCCACAAAACAAAAGTCAGTATCAATAAGGAAATCAGATACTCTAATTCCCATGTCTGTAGTATGAATTGTGTTCTTTTGTTTTTCTATATACCCTCTTGCAAATAGAGTATTAGGAATAGAAGCATATGTGCTTGGACGACCAATACCTCTCTTTTCAAGTTCTTTAGTAAGAGAAGATTCTGTATATCTGGGAGGTGGTTGAGTAAACTTTTGCTCGGTATCTACATTAATCAATTTCAACTCTTCCCCGACAACAAACTCAGGAAGAACAGAATCAGAATGAGATCCATATGTCCAAACTTTCTTCCATCCATCAAAGATAATCCTACTTCCACTTGCACCAAATTTATACTTTGAGCAGTCGAACTCTGCACTTCCAGTGAACTGAACCATATTAGCCATCTGAGAAGCTACAGTTCGTCTCCATATCATTTCGTATAGCTTTCGAGTATCACCTGCCCCTGTATGTTCAAGGGCCATATCAGTAACTCTAATAGCCTCATGAGCCTCTTGAGCAGATGCTTTATTAGAAAAAACATTCTTCTTAGAAGAGAGGTAATTACACCCATATTTAGTAGGAATAGTAGTTCTCATAGTCTCCATAAACTCAGGAACAATAAAAGTAGAATCACTTCTAATATATGTAATGCTTCCTGACTCATATAATGACTGAGCTACTGATGCTGTTCTTTTTGATCCCCATCCCATAACAGCAGAAGCTGATTGATATAATGTCGAAGTTGTGAACGGAGCATAAGCTCTATTAGACTTTTCTTTTGTATCGTACTTAGAGACAGTCCATTTCTCTTTCTTTAAAACATCTATAATTTTATTAGCTTCACACCCTGTTTTGATAGCAAGTGGTTTAGGAACTTTAATAGTGGCCTTTACTCTCTCCCCATTATCTCTTTCCAACTCTACATCTATAGGCCAATATTCTTGAGGTATGAAACTCTGAACTTCTTTTTCTCTCTCTGCCAAAATTCTTAATGCCGAACTTTGCACACGACCAGCAGAAGGGCCACCTGTAGCTTGAGTCACAGGGAAGCTGGCCTTATATCCGCAGAGTCTATCTAAGATACGTCTACATTCAGCGCTATTGACCATATCAACATTAATTTCTCCTGCGTCCTTAACACCCTTTAAAATTTCTTTTTTTGTTATGGCATTATATTTAACTCTTTTATGAATCGTATTTTTTGGAAGAACAGAAACAATTCCCTTAGCGATTAAAGATCCTTCTCTATCAAGATCTGTAGCTATATAAACCATTTCTGCTTTTTGTGCTTCTTCTTTTATTTTTTTAACTACTTCTTTTTTATCCGAATTAACTTCATAGGTAGGTTCAAAATCATTCTTAATACTAACTCCTATTTTTTTGGGAGGAAGATCCATTATATGCCCGTAAGTTGGTATGACAGAATACTGCGAGCCTAAAATACTTTTTATTTTTTTAACTTTTCCTGGAGATTCTATTATAAATAAATATTTAGACATAATATACTCCTTCTTTAAATTTAACTACATCGTTCCTATAAAGCTCAGCAACACATTTTTGTAAAGAATTGTGAATTTTTTTATGTCCTGATCTATCATCCACAACTAAATTATTAATATTATTATTCAATGTTTCTCCATCTATATGATGAACATGTTCATTTCTTTTTAATTTTCTATTAAAATATTTCTCTAATATATACCTATGATAGGATTGATGTTTCCTATATGATATATAAACAAATTCATATCTCTTACCATTTTTCCATGTCTCTATATGACTTGGTTTTTTATCTGTAGAAAAACTTATTTTTTCGCTATTGTATGGTTTAATAGTATATCTATTACTATCCCTATTGAACCATATAAATTTTTCAAGTAACTCATATCCTAATTTTTCCATACCGTAATGAACACTATTATGTTTTTTTATGTCTTCGCACAAAAATAAATTTTCAATGTCATTATTAAGCTTAATCATATCGATATGATGAATTTGCTCTATTCTAGTAATTTTTCTTCCTGCAAAATCTCCATAGAGTTTCTTATGTAAATACTCTTTCGTTTTATTTATTCTTAAATAGCCGCTAGTAGGATTAAGAGATATTCCATTAGTCCAAAACGGAGAATCACTACCCTTCTTATGGTTAATAACCCTATATTTATATGAACATTTTTTACAATAATCTTTTCCTAATTTTTTTCTATTTTTAGAATATAATATTTGCCCTAATGATATTTTATCTTCACCAGCACAATGATCACAAACTCTAGTTACTATGCTACGGGTAGTAACCCCTTCAATATCTTCTTTAATCATAATAGAATCTCCTATTGATTGTTTATATCAATAGTATTCTATTTCTGATCAGAGATTCCTTTATTTACTTTTAAAAATCCCCAACTTATTTAAAAAGGCACAGGCATGTAAGTGTAAATATCTACATACCCATGCCGTTAGGAAAACAACTAATAAAATTATACCTCTTGGGTCGGCAGATCATAAAGTTTTAATCCATCGACACCTCTTAAATGTTGTGTCTTACCATTTCCACAAACAGATACATTCGAGATTTTCCCTTTTTTTGCCAGTTGTATCGCTTGCTTTCTTGTTTCCCACTTATTACCCACAAGGTACCCAAGGGTATGGTCCTGGCTATTTGTCCTGCGTTTTCTAATCTTCATTTTTTAATACTCCTATTCATAAAATAACAATTAATAACTATACTATACTTTTTCTATTTTCGCTTTTCAAGAACTATAAACTAAATGTAAAATACAAAGTACTATTTTTTTCATCTATAGTATAATATGTTCTTTTAACTCCTGCCTTCTTTTTTTGCTGACAAGTATTTGGTTTAACACTTATAGGAATATTTCCTATAAAACCATCTATACCTGAAGAATCTTCCTTATTAGTCCCCCATCTGTAATCTTGTTTAAGAATATCTGCCATTTTAATAAAAATAACTTCTTGAATTTTCAACCCTCTATAACTACGACCTATCACTAGTTCCTCAACAAAAAATTGGACATATTTTTTATATTCTCGTCTCTTTTTGGCAGGAAGACCAAACCTTTTAAAATCTTCAAGAGCTTCTTCAACGGCATTATCTATAGATTGAGGAAACTTAGATGAATATATTCTCCTATATTCACTTAAGGATCTAAATTTTCTACCTCTAAACATTCCATGAACTTTACCGACCTTAGATGCTATGGTCGCTCTTTTTTGCCTGATGGCTGTGTCTATATAATTATAAACTCCTATGGGGTAATCAATTTTTCTTTTTTCTAAAATTCTTTTTCCACTAATTTTACCACCCAATATTTGCTTAATTTCTTCACTATTCATAGTAATTTCTACAAATTTATTAGAAGGCGGTCTTTCAAAATTACTTTTTTTAAGATTAATTCTATTTGTATTTTTTATTTTAATTCTTTGAGACATTCTTACAGCTTCTGCTTTATCTTTGCATTTCAACAACATAATTATTCTTTCACAAGCTTAATAACATTAACACTTATGTTATAGTTATTTCACTTTCACTTTTCAACTCTTTTTTAATACCTACTTTTCCAAGACCTATTTTCCCAGACGCTAGGCCTGCAATGTGACACCAAGCAGTCCTTTCACGTTCAGCAGCAGTTCTCCATAGAATGTCAGTTCCATTACCATTCAATAAAGGATCTCCTTTAACATCTTGCCTATTACTAAAAACACCACTAATTTTCAATCTTTCAAAAGCCTTCTGAAGATGAATATCATGATGAGGCATATCTAAATGCTTCGATAAAGCAAATATACTGGGAGATATCCCTTCAATAACAGAGATAACACACGCGACCCCAAGACAACCTTCCCACTCATCTTTTTTTAGATAAAAGTATTCCTCAGTCATACAAACCATTTTTAATAAAGATTCATATTTTTTTAGTCCCTTGAAATTCCTATTCTGTTCCATTTTTTATTCCTATATAATAATACTACTTTACCAGTTGCAAAAATCTATCGTCTCTTTGTATTACATCAGCAACTAACTCTGAATATCTTTCCCAAACTTTTTCTCGATTTGGCTCATTTGGGAGAACAGACTTTTCACGCATATTCTCCGCTTTAGCAACTACAGTATCATGCATTGCTTCAAGTTCTTCTTTTGTATATTTACCATTTCTGATATCTAACAATATTTGCCCATCAGGACGAGGAAATATCATTGATCCTGTTTCCATAAGTTCTGTAAGCTGACTAACAAGACGGATAG
>Ga0233431_1005033_pt1 | contig 13364 bp, 11 predicted proteins | sample SI_118_April2016_FD_179867 | JGI IMG/M metagenome (GOLD analysis project Ga0233431, IMG submission 179867) | Seawater microbial communities from Saanich Inlet, British Columbia, Canada - SI_118_April2016_200_MG | ecosystem: Environmental > Aquatic > Marine > Inlet | place: Canada: British...
ACACAGCCGGCACGCCGCCCGCCCGGTGGATATCCGCCATTTCGTAGGCCCCTGCGGGAATAATGGCGCAGAGATGGGGGGTTTCTTTTGCGATACGATCAAACATTTCCAGATCAACCAAAACCCCCGCTTCTGCTGCCACGGCGGGGATGTGCAGCACCGCATTGGTGGATCCGCCCATGGCCATATCCGCCCTGACGGCATTTTCAAAGGCCTGCTCAGTCATGATACGCCGGGGCCGAACATCCTTTTTGATGAGTTCCACAACACGCTTTCCCGATTCATAGGCCTGTTCCTTTTTTGCCGGATCCAGGGCAGGCGTCGTGGCACATCCGGTCACCGACATACCCAGCACTTCAGAAACCACCGCCATGGTGTTGGCCGTATAGAGCCCCACACAGGAGCCGGCTCCGCATACCATTTTCGGGAGCATGCTTTCCGCCTCTTCGGCCGTCATCCGACCACCTTTCACCTGGCCAACGAGGCCGAACCCCTCAATGGGATGGTGTTTCTCACCATTAACCACATTGGCTTTCATGGGTCCGCCGGTGAGGATCACCGCCGGCAGATCCAGACGTCCGGCCGCCATGAGCATGCCCGGCGTAATCTTGTCGCAGGACGTAACCCCCACCCAACCATCCAGGGAATGGGACAGCACCATGATTTCAATGTTGTCCGCAATGTGCTCCCGGCTGGGGAGACTCAGCCTCATTTCCACGTACATGGCGATCCCGTCACAGACCCCGGGGACCCCCCATTCAAAGGGTACGCCGCCCGCGTCCCGAATGCCTTCTTTGACGGCTTCGGTCAATTCATTGAGGTGAATATGACCCGGGATAATGTTATTGTAGCTGTTCGCCACTCCCACAAACGGCTTGCCCAACTCAAAATCTTCTTTCTTCAATCCTGCGGAACACAGCAGTGCCCGATGAGGTAATGTCTCAATATCTTTTTTCAGTATGTCCGAACGCAAACCCGTTCTCCCTTAATTAAGCTATATGCAACGTAAACACATCCTATTTCCCAGCGCCCTTGGCCCCTTCCTTGAACCCTTTACCCACTTCCTCCGAGCCTTTCTTAAACCCCTGCCCCACTTCCTTACCCATGGCGGAAGCATCTTTGCCCACCTGCTGGGCCCCCTCCTTCACATCTTTTCCAAATTCCTGAGACCCTTTCTTAATGTCATTCCCCACTTCTTTGGAAGTGTTTGAAATACTTTTGCCTGCCGATTTGGCGCTTTCTGATGCCGTTTGTGCTTCAGCGGAAACCAAATTCCCCAGGAGAAAAACACCCATCAAAAGAACCACGAGAAACCCCTTTTTCATCCTGAAACCCTCCTCAAAATTTTTTTGAAAAAATCCATTACGAAATACGGTAGTTTTATCAATCGAACGCCGTTTGTAAAGTCCTTTCTTTCCATTCGCTGCCATCGTGTCATGCTTTTTCTTTATATGAAACTTGGATTCAATGGGAATCGACCCTCCATATTCTCCATAGAGGGGATTCGATTCAGCCGAGCCTTTATGGCTTCAGGGGTGGGATTGTTTGCAGTTATCATCCAGATCATTTATAATAGGCCTGAATGTGATGAATATTTGATTTAAACGCACGTAATTAACAGTAACGCACCTTGTGGAAAGTTTTTTAAAGATGGTTGCCTATGGAATACGTTCATCGCAAAGGTCTCTTTAATGGCCTGAGGAAACGCATCCCCTGGATGCTCGGGGTATTGTGCTTCTTTTATGGAACCGCAGTCTACGGTGTTACGGCGGAAGGGGTGAAATTCCAACTGGACCAGGCTTTGGAAAACCTTCGGATCAGCGAGGCCACACAGGCACGTATTTCTTTGCAGTTGGCGCGTCTCCAGCGTTCCGGAAATGTTTCTCCTCATGTATTAAAAGACTATGAGACCTATTTGGACAGGGTCCACCGGATGGTTCTTGAAAACCGTAAAATCCTTCAAGAGATGGAAACTGCCCTTGGCAGGCATGGGTCTGGAAAAAAAATCGCAGGTTCTCCGGATAACCTTGAAAAAGGCCATGTGGCGGTTCAGAAACTCCCTGAAGCAGAAATGCGTGATGAGGTTGTTGTTCTGGATGGTGAATTCCATGCGTCTCTTGTGGCCTTTGACGAGATGCTGCTCAAGGAACTGGAAAAGATCCGCATGAAATCTGCCAACAGGATGCAGGATCTGGCCCATGAAGCGGCAGCAGCGGCTGAACGGGTACGCGATAAAGGCGTTGCGGTAGACACATCATACCCGGGAAAGGGTGAGAAAACCGAGGGCGGACAGAAGGCATCTGGAGGAGAACATTCCAAGGATCCTGCCGCCGGCCGTGATAGGGAATACGACAAGGGAACGGGCGGCGGCAAGGGAGGGACATATTCACGGAAAGAGAGACCTGCCCGGTCCGATGATGATATTGTCGCGCGACAAATACGCGAGGCGGCTGAAAACGAGACCGACCCGGAACTCAAAAAGCGGCTTTGGAAAGAATATGAAAACTACAAGAAGGGAAAGCGCCAATAAATTCATGAAACGAGTATCCAACCACATTATTGCCGTGCTTGCCATCCTTTTTGCACTGAACGCCTGCGCCACTTACAGCGCCCATGAAGTGGGTCCCACCGCCATCCATCAAGCCAAAGAGCAGATACCCGAGGCGGCCCTGATGGACGTGGGAATCGAGGTTTTTCAGAGGTCGGAACTCTCTAAAGAGGAAGCAACGGAAGAAGGAACAACATCTGAAATAGGAAAAGCGGAAGGCCATTATATCCCCTATCATCTTAAAAACACCCTGCAAAGGAGCAGCCACTGGGGTGCGGTTCGGATGATTCCGGCCGGTTCCAAGGGTTCGGATTTGCTCGTGAGAGGGTTCATTGTCAGATCCAATGGCGAATATCTGGTCCTGAAGGTAGAAGCCGTTGATGCCTCCGGAAACATATGGCTCAACAAGACGTATGAACTGGAGGCTGATGAGAATTCATACACCGGTACCATCCAGGCCGAAAATGATCCATTTCAGGACCTTTACAATACCGTGGCCAATGATTTGGCGACATACAAAAGGGATAAAACCGAGGCCGATCTCCAGAAAATAAGGCGTATATCAAAACTTCAATTTGCCGCGGACTTTGCTCCCGAAATTTTTTCGGAATATCTGCACATGGATGAATCGGGAAAAATTACCATCAATCGGTTGCCCTCGGACGATGATCCCATGATGGCCCGTCTTCTCCAGATACGGGAACGGGATCATATGTATGTGGACACCCTCAATGAGTATTATGATGGTTTTTACAATGAAATGTGGCCTGCCTATGAGGATTGGCGAAAGACCAACCAGACGGAACAGGTCGCGCTCCGGAAAATCAAGAGAGAGGCGATCACGAAGGCCGTGACCGGGATATTGCTTGTGGCCGCCGGGATCGCTCTTGGCTTTTCCAGATCAAACACAGGCATCCTGCCGGGCCTGATGGTGGCGGGTGGAACTGCGGTAATCGTGAACGGTGTTAATGTCTCCAGAGAAGCGGAGATACATCGCGACGCGATCAAAGAACTCAGTGAATCCTTCGGAAACGAGATGAAGCCCATGGTGGTGGAGTTTCAGGGGAAGGAATACGAATTGACCGGTTCTGTAGAAGAACAGTACAAACGGTTGAAAGAATTACTGCGGAAGATTTATTTTGCTGAAACCGGATTTGAACCTGAAAATAAAACAGGGGATAAATAAAGGATTCTAAATATTTTCATCAACCGCACACTCTGTTTTTGGACCTGGAACGCATTATGCCCCATCAGACCTTTCACTTTTCCACCCCCCCCAAACCGTCTGAACAGGCCAGAGAAGTATTCCGGATAGAGAGCGCGGGATCCGGTTCCGGCCCGGGGACTTCCTACGCTTTCAAAGTCACGGTCCTTTTGTTCCTCCTCATGGGGTTGCTGGGAGGTGGGGGTTTTCTCATGCACTATCTTTCAAAGCATCCCATGGGCATTGAAGATGCTCCCCTCCCCCAAATGCCCCAGGACCTTGATTCGAAACCAGAGCGCCCAACGCCCCCCAAACCTGAGGATACCGGTGACATGGAGATGGCAAAGAAGGGTGCACCGCAACGCATGGGGGCGAAAAAAGACTTGGCAAAAACGGAGAAGGCAAAGGCCGTAGCCCGGCTTCTATTATCCGGCAAGAAAAATGAAACCCAAAACAACCTTCCCTTTGCCCTCGCTGATTATCAGCAGGCCAGGAAAATGGCCCCCGAATCCGTCCAGGCACAGGAGGCTTTCCAACGGGTTCAGGGGCTCATTATTGAGGACGAATTCCGGAATCTCATGTCAACCGGTCTGACGGCCCTGCACCGTGACGATTTTGATGGGGCAAGGCCTTCTTTTCTGAAGGCCCGGGAACTGCGTCCGGCCTCTCAAGAAGTCAGGGAGGCCTTGGGCCAGGTGGACCAGACCCGGCGTCTGTTCCAGTTGAAAAAATACCAGGAGGAGGCATTGGACGCAGAGCAGTCTGAAGACTGGGACCGGGCCCTTGCGGCTTATACCGCGGCCCTTAAAATAGATCCCAGGGTGCGATTTGCGGTGCAGGGGAAGGCGCACTCCCTTGAAATAATTCAGATCAGCAAACGGATTGCATTTTATCTCAACAAACCGGAAGTTCTGGAATCCGACAAAACCCTTGAAAAGGCGGTGCAACTCCTATCGGATGCGGCGGATAAAGTGCCAAAAGGGTCTCAATTGAAGGCCCGTCAGGAAGAGCTGCGTCATCTGGTTCAAGCGGCACAGACCCCCCTTACCATCACCCTGGAGTCGGACAATCTCACCCGGGTTGCCGTGTACCGGGTCGGGAGACTGGGAGCATTCCTCAAAAATGATCTAACCCTTCGCCCCGGCACCTATACGATCGTGGGGACACGAAACGGATATCGGGATGTGAGACAACTTGTGGTGCTAAAACCGGGTCAGCCATTGCGGGTAACCATCATATGCAGGGAAAAGATTTGACAAGGAGAAACGGAACAGAGGGTCGGGGTGCGGCAAGAATAGAGAGAACCGCCCCCCCTCTGGAGATAGAGATCACACCCATTTCCTTCCGAAAGCCCCTACCCGAGGGCCGATCCATTCCATGGGGACGGCTCCTGGGATTGGCTGTTCTGATCGTTTTTTGCACCCTTGGGGGAGCAGCCTGGTTCCTATTTACGGCCAAACAAGTGGAGATAAAAATCGAACCGGAACCCGATGGGGTTTCCATAATCGGCGGGTGGTTTTCACCCAGAGTCGGTTCCTATTATTTGATGCGACCCGGGGAATACAAAATGGAAGCCGCCAAAAATTGTTACCAATCCCTGCGGGAACCGCTTCGGATCACAAATAAACAGTACCAGACACGAAGCTTTCAGATGGAGAAGCTCCCCGGGCGCTTGTCGGTCCAGGTCCATGATGCGGAAAACCCCGGCATCCCGATTCGGGGTGCGGATGTTCGCATTGACGCACGGGACGTGGGGGTGGCACCCATCCGGACAATTGAGATAAAAGCGGGGAATCGGCGTCTCCACATCACCGCAAAAAATTATCAGGACCTGCAAACCCTTGTAGATATTGAAGGCTGCGGGAACGAACAGTCCCTTACCTTTGCCCTGACACCGGGTTGGGCCGACGTGAACATCCGTACGATCCCCGAAGGAGCAACACTTTTTGTAAACGAAAAGCCCTCCGGACGGACCCCCGCAACACTGAAGCTCATGCCCGGCCCCCATCAATTGGAAATCAGGGCGAACCTTTTCAAGCCCTGGCACAAACAGGTGACGGTGGAAGCAAACCAGGACCAGGCTATCGGCCCCATTCGTCTTCAACCCGCTGACGGCCGGCTGCTGCTCGGCACCCACCCTTCCGGGGCCAACGTCACCGTGGGAAAGGTCTACATGGGAAGAACACCCCTGGAGGTTAATCTCGAACCGCAGATCTCCCACCAGATTAGAATTTCCAAACAGGGTTACCAGAAATCCGCAAAAAACATCGTTCTTTCGCCGGGAGAGAAAAAGAAAATCAGGATGACCCTGCTCCCCTTAAAGGGCCGCATTCACTTCAACATAACACCCCCCGATGCGAAACTGGTTATCAATGGAAAACCATGGGGAAAAATTCCGGAAAAGCTCGACCTTCTCGCCGTACCCCAACAAATTGTGATTCAAAAGGAAGGATATAGACCCTTTCAAAGCACCCTCACACCCAAACCCGGATTTCCCCAGGAATTGAAGGTCACGCTCAAAGGGACGGCCAAAGTCCCTCAAACCGGGGAATTCTCTGTCATAAAGGCGGCCAACGGATATTCACTGAAATTCATTCGACCGGGAACATTTGTCATGGGCGCCTCCCGCCGTGAGCAGGGACGTCGTTCCAATGAAACCCTCAGAAAAATTGTCCTTGAGAGGCCCTTTTACATGGGCATCAAGGAGGTGAGCAACCGGGAATTTCGGGAATTCCAGCCCGGGCATGAATCAGGGTCCGTCGCCCGGAACAGCCTGAACCGTGACGACCTCCCCGTGGTACGGGTTACGTGGGAACAGGCCGCCCTGTTCTGCAACTGGCTCAGCCAAAAAGACGCACTGAAGCCTTACTACATCCAACGGGGGGGCAGGCTCGTGGCTGACAAACCGTTCGGTACCGGGTACCGCCTGCCCTTCGAAGCAGAGTGGGAATACTGCGCCCGATTCAACCATAAGGGCTTTGTCAAATACCCATGGGGAAACAGCTATCCCCCTAAAGGAAAATCTGGAAATTATGCGGATCTCTCCATCAAGGACCTTTTGCCCAACTATTTAACCAACTACAACGACGGCTACACCATTTCAGCGCCCACCGGCACATTTTCACCCAATACCCTGGGTCTGTATGATCTGGGGGGCAACGTGGCTGAATGGTGTCATGACCTCTATTTCATCTATCCCTATAGAGCCGGAAAAACCTACAGGGATCCCAGGGGTCCTGAGCAGGGGAAACACCATGTGGTCAAAGGCGCCGGTTGGAAGGATTCGAGCATCAGCGATCTGAGACTTTCCTACAGGGATTACAGCAATGAAAACCGTTCGGATCTTGGGTTCCGAATATGCCGTTATGCCGCGGGGGTGTCCGGTCGTGAATAGTACCATGAACAGGGTTATTGAGATCTTCCTTATCGGATGGTTGGTGCATGTGCCGGGAACATTGCCCGGGGATGCAACAAACAGGACCCCCGTGAAGTTTGCCATAAGGGATGCCGTTGCCGATAGACCGGTTGTCCGTAAGCCCCGTAAGAAAGGCCGGGATACGACAAAGGGGACACAGACGCCACAAGGCCAGGGGCAGAGGCAAGAACCGAATCCTGCGAGGGCGGGCGGGGAAACCGCCACGGAAGAATTCGTACCATCGGAAGAAATTAAAGCGGGACAGGCGGTTGATTTCCCCTCTGATATTTAGATGTTGCACTAACGATTATAAGGGAGAAAAAATATGAAACGCGCGGCGCCCCTGTCCTTTGAATCCATTTACCAGCTTTTCTCTTTGATCTTGATCGTCATTCTCGTTCATGCCGCCTATGTGGGGCTGATTCGTCCCAGGGCGGATGCCGTCCTGGCACGGCAGGCCGCCGAACTGGAAAAGGACAAATCCTATATTACTGAGCGGTCGGTCTATGTACTGATCAAGGACTATGAGCAGGAGGCCTGTTTTATCCTCATGTTCTGGGCCCTGGCCATTATGGCCTACAAGGGTGTCATGACCATCAAAGACCGGGCCCTCCTGAAAAAAGAGTTTATCCCCTTGGAGGAGGGGATGCGCATTCTGCCGGAAGATACGCGCGATCTCTCCCGCAATTTGCAGGCCCTGCCACCTCAGCAGCAGCGGGCCCTGCTTCCGAGGGCTCTGCTCGCGGCCCTTCAGCGGTTTGGATCCACCGGCAACATCCAGGATGTTTCCGAAGCCACACACGCATATTGTTCCGCGGAGGGGGAACGTCTGGAATCCGAGTTGTCCATGATCCGGTATATTGCCTGGGCCATACCTTCCCTGGGATTCATTGGTACGGTAAGAGGTATCGGTGATGCCTTAGGCCAGGCACACAAAGCCATCGAAGGGGATATCTTCGGCGTAACCAAGAGCCTTGGGGTCGCCTTCAATTCCACGTTGATTGCACTTCTGATCAGCATCTTTCTCATGTTCATTGTGCACCAGCTGCAACTGCTTCAGGAACGCTATGTGCTGGATACCGAAGCCTATTGCGAGGAAAATCTGACCCGTCATTTACAATCGGAATAACAGGAAATATCAATGACTCCTATTGCATTGGAACTGAGTGATGCCGGTATCATGGCGGCGGCAAAAGGGCCGGGGAGACTCATCCAGCTCGACGGAAAAGAGAGCGAGAGCCCCGGTTATTCCCTGCCGGAAAAAAAAGTCCTGCTGGTGGGGAAAAGGGCCGAAGGTGCTGCATTTCTCCATCCCCTGGAATTCAACAATCGTTTCTGGGATCGGTTGAACACGGAGAGTCCGCAACCGTCGACGCCCATTGCCCGGAATCACGCAGAAATGGCCTATTTCCATATGGCGTGGATCTGGGAGCAAATCAAAGTGCATGGGGACAGCCTGATCATCGCCGTTCCCGGCTTCTATGAAAATCCCCAGCTGGGGATCCTTTTGAGCATTGCCAGGGAGTTATCCATCCCCATGAAAGGGGTTGTTGCCCTGCCCCTTGCGGCCGCATCCGAACCTTCCCATGGAAAACTCCTCCTGCACCTGGATATCCACCTGCACCGGATTGAATTGACCTTTCTGGAACAGGGCGAAAAGCTCATACAGAGAGACACATTATCCCTCAAAGACAGAGGGCTTTTTTACTTTCAGAGAGAATGGATTCAGGCCATTTCGGAGGTCTTTATCCATACCACCCGTTATGATCCCCTCCATCAGGCCGCAACGGAGCAGGAATTGCACAACCGGTTGCCGGAGATTCTGAGAATCCTGAAAACCCGGGATGTTATGATCGTCGAAATGAAGAAGGGCAAGCACCGTTATCAGATCAGCCTGGCCAGGGACCTGCTTCTGGAAAGGGCCGGGGTTGTGATAGAGGCGATCCATGGAATGATCCAGGAGATGGTACAACATCATGGAAGGGAGACCCAGGGAGTGATGTTGCAGATCACTGACCGGATTGCCCGTCTTCCCGGATTTGCCACATACCTGGCCGGGCAGGAGAATATTTCGCTCGTCACCCTGGCGCCCGGTGCCGGAGCATTGGGGGCTTTGGACCTCTGGGAAAATACCCCACCTTTCGAGGGCAGTCGGAATATCTCTTTCACCGGAAGCCGGCCCTGGTTTTCCCTTCAGGGAACCGCGGGTCGTTATCCCAGTGTGGGGGCGCCACTTAAAGAACCATGAAACGTCGGAAAATCAACGCTTTCAGCCTCTCTTTCCTGGACTGCATCTGCTGCGGTCTTGGGGCTGTGATACTCCTCTTTGTCATTGTAAACGCCAAAAGTGCGATCCGAAAAGATACCGTCACATCGAACCTCCAGGGGGAAGTTTCCCGATGGGAAAAGTTGGTGCTGGAAAGCAAAAAAAATTTGATAACGACTCGGAATACATGGGAGAAAACCGAAAAGCAATTGGTCAAGACCCAGGGACTATCCAAACAGGTGATTCAAATCATCAAAGAAAGGAAAGACGAACTGGCCCATGCCCATAAGGATACGCTGGCAAACAAGGCACATCTCAACAAACTGAAAGCGGATATCAAGTCTTTGGAGGAAGATGTCAAACGGCTGGAAGCCGGAAGCAGAGAAGACGATGCGTACGGTTCCAGACTTCGAAAATTCCCCGGGGTCGGGGACCGCCAGTATCTTACGGATTTGAAGCTTGGGGGAAACCGGATATTTATCCTGGTGGACGTCTCTGCCAGCATGCTGGACGATACCGTACTCGGCGTCATTTTAAAACGGAACCTTTCAGACGCACAAAAGATAAAATCCAAGAAATGGCAGCAGGCGGTGGCCACCATCGACTGGTTGACGGCAAATCTTCCTGCCACCAGTAAATTCCAAATCTATACCTTCAATGAAACGGCAACCCCTGTTCTTAGAGGAACGGAGAAAACGTGGCTGGAGGGAAGGGATGTGGAATCCCTGAACAGTGCCATCGCCCGATTGCGGAAGGTGATCCCTCAAAAAGGAACCAGCCTGCTGAATGCTTTCCAAGCGGCCAGGGAGATGCAGCCCCCGCCAGACAACCTCTTCCTGCTCACGGACAGCCTTCCCACCATGGGCGCCAACAAATCCCGGCAGAGCAAAGTTTCGGGTAAGAAACGTATCGTCCTGTTCAATGACGCCATTCGAAGTTTGCCCTCGAGGGTGCCGCTCAACGTGATTTTGTACCCAATGGAAGGGGACCCGCTTGCGGCGGTTCTCTTTTGGAGATTGACCGCCATGACACAGGGTTCTTTTTTTTGTCCTTCAAAGGATTGGCCTTGAAATGAAGAAACAAAGAAGAGACATCCAGGTGTTCAGTCTTTCCTTTCTGGACTGCATTTGCTGTGGATTTGGCGCCATTATTCTGCTGTTTGTTCTATCCAAGTTTGCAGAACCCGTCATCATAGAGGAGGTCCGTGATGATCTTCAATCGGTCATTGCCAGACTGCAGGAAGAGCGTCATGAGATCCAGGGGGAAACCCATGTGCTCAACCGTAAACTGCTTCATGTCAAGGAGCAGTTATCCAGGGAGCGGGAGAGGCTTGCCCGTCTCCAGGGGGATCTTTCAAACATCAAGGGAGAGTTTGCCGGGTCCAGTCAGAATGCCGCGGTTCAAAACATCATCGCGGGAAAGCTTGCAAGCGCCCAGCAGGATTTGACCGAAGAAATGCAACGGCTGCTCAAAAACCGACCCCGGCGGGTGGATAACGCCATCGGGGGCATTCCGGTGGACAGCGAGTACATTATCTTTATCATTGACACTTCCGGAAGCATGCAGCGTTATGCCTGGCGGTTAGCCAGAAAGAAGCTTGAGGAAACCCTGAAAGTATATCCCAAGGTGAAAGGTATCCAGGTTATCAACGACATGGGAGATTACATGTTTCACCAATATCAGGGGAAATGGATACCGGACTCGCCTGCGCGCCGCAAGGCCATTTTGCGCAGGATGATTACCTGGCGCCCTTTCAGCAACAGCAGCCCCGTGGAAGGAATCAGGGAGGCGATCCGAACTTTCCATGACCCGAAGAAAAAGATCAGCCTGTATGTCTTCGGAGACGAATACAGCGGGAATGCCATTCAGCCGGTTCTTGACGAGGTCAGCGGAATCAACCGGACCGGTACCGGCGGGGAACGCCGGGTGCGGATCCATGCGGTGGGGTTTCCCGTGCTCGTGGCAGACCGCCGTGGCATCGGCGCAACAGGGCAACGCTTTGCGACCCTCATGCGGGCCCTGTGTAAAGAAAACGGGGGGACTTTTGTGGGGTTAAACTCCGTCAATCCATAACGCCACCACACCGGAAGCGTTTCCTCTCCGATTTCCCATTTTTACTACAGGTCTTTACTATTTCCTCACCTGGCAGGGCTCCTAAAATTTGAGCGATAGGAACGGAGGTTATGGGGCCAAGGCTGGCAGATGTATTGTTGCGCTCATGATTTTCAATTTTTTGGTTTACAAGTGTCCGAAAACCGGCGAAAATTGCCTTGAGGGCCGCGCAAGTTTAATGCACGAACTATTTTTCTGGAACTGGATAGGCGGAAAATGGATTGACCCCAACATGTTGTGGTCAGAGAAAATATCAGAATGGCTTCAGCACTGAAAGACCTATTTGGCTGAAGTAAGGCATTCCAGGTTTTTGACATAAAAAGAAATCTCATATAATCTCAATATATCTGGAATTTGAAGACATCGCATTTTGTGATCTTTCTGTATATCATAACAAATTACATTATAAACAGAACTTTATAATCACTGGTTCGCCTGGGTGCAGCCAGTCCATTGAAGGTCGTTGACGCTGGCATGGCCACGTTCTCGCTGCCCAGCTCGTGTCTCGTTGCACAGGTATCATATCCGGAAGCGGCGGTTGTCCCATTTGGTCTAATTAGACAAAGAGTCGGAAAGAGATAGAAATTACCAATCATTAAAGTAAAGGAGAAAGAACATGCGAGGGATCACTTTGGCGATGTGTTTGTTGATTTTAGGGATGGTGCTCGTGCCCGAGTTTGCGCAGCCGGCCGAAGAGGCGCAGGGAAAGCTGCAAGGGACCTGGTTGGCAACAAAGGCGGAACGGGATGGCAAAGGAGACGATGATGTTGTTGGAAATCGGCTCATCTTTACAGACAACCGCTTCCAGATCCAGTCCAAGGCTGGCAAGCGTCTCTACGAGGGTACCTTCCGGGTGGAGTCGAGCGCAAAACCGGCGACCATCGACTTCGAGCATACGGAAGGAGCCCTGAAAGGAAAGGCATGGAAGGGAATCTATGCCCTGGAAGGCGACAAGCTAACGACATGCGATAACGCACCGAACCTGGACATGGACCGACCCGTGCAGTTCAAAGCAGGGACGGGGTCCGGGTATATTTTGATGACATTCAAACGCGGGGAGCCCTAACCGGCAATTGTCGTGCTTAGCTTGCGGCAGCCCGGTATCGTCCTGGGCAGAGCAAATTACGCCGAATCAGCGTTTTCAGTGGGACCCGAGGATCATTGTGATGGCTGTGATGGGGTCGGGCCAAGCTAACGGGCTAAAGATCCTGTATTTTCTCCTATTGTGCTGACCAAAATCATCTCAGGCGGCCAAACCGGCGCCGACCAAGCGGCACTTGATTTTGCCATTGAGAAGGGAGTACATAAGCTGGATCGGGATGGGGATGGTCGGGTTTGTGAGTCTTTGCCGTAGGGAACCAGGAAGGACCTCCATGTCATGAATTATATTTCATGCCCGTTCTGTGGCTACGAGAACATAGAGGCAAAAACGGGTGAGACCCATTGCCCGAAATGCCCATCGATGACAGGGTCGATTGTGTGTTTGGCGACACAGCCGCTTTAAAGCTGCCTTTGTCCGGCACGATCTGCCCCGTATGTGGGTTGATACAGGGGGAGGAGTCTGATCATTGTGTGTATTGTCACGCAAAACTCAATTCAATCGCCAGCAGTTGCTGATCCATTTGTATAGGGACAATGGGAATCTTGTACGATTTTGACAGCGCCGATTCTTCTGGGTATAATCTCAATTTATGCAGGTCGAGGATGAAAAGGCTCACCACAATATATTGGGTATCGTCCAAACGGCTTTGTTACCAGATAAGGCGCGAGGAATTTTCTGGCACTCTTGCGAAATTCCGAAAGCTATACCATGGAAGTA
>Ga0233431_1005034_pt1 | contig 13362 bp, 14 predicted proteins | sample SI_118_April2016_FD_179867 | JGI IMG/M metagenome (GOLD analysis project Ga0233431, IMG submission 179867) | Seawater microbial communities from Saanich Inlet, British Columbia, Canada - SI_118_April2016_200_MG | ecosystem: Environmental > Aquatic > Marine > Inlet | place: Canada: British...
GAACGTCAGAAAGAATTGCCTGTGGTATACAAATCCGTTCGGCTGGATGTTGGCTATAGGTTGGATTTGTTGATTACGGGGCCGTGATTGTTGAACTCAAAACTGTGGATCATTTTTCTCCCGTTCATACAGCGCAAGTTTTATCTTATCTCAAACTCTCTGATCACAAAATTGGTCTTTTAATCAATTTCAATGTCAAATTGCTCAAATACGGCATCAAACGTATTGCGAATGGCTCTCTCACTTAATCTCTCTCTGTGAACTCTGTGGTTAATCAAATTCTCTCTCGTGAGTTTTACAACCGCCCCACGCTGACTGTTGCCCGTGAATTGCTCGGCGCGGTGCTTGTACGTGTGGAAAACGGTGTTCGGGTCGCAGGAAAAATTACTGAAACGGAAGCCTATTTGGGCGAGAGCGATCTCGCTTGTCATGCTAGGGCGGGGATAACGCCGAGAACACAGATCATGTATGGGGAGCCGGGCAGAGTCTACGTCTATTTTAATTATGGGATGCACTGGATGTTGAACGCGGTTACCGAGACGGAAGGATTTCCGGCGGCAGTGTTGATCCGTGCCATCCAGCCAATTGAGGGGATAGCGATCATCGCATCCCGACGCGGTAAGCAGCCCCGTGCCAAATGGACAGATGGTCCCGCTAAATTGGCACAAGCCTTGAATATAGATAAATCCTTTAACGGCGTGGATTTGTGTTCTCAAAAAAATAATTTGTGGATCGAAGCAGGGGAAACGATTGCGGAGGAGCGTGTGGTAATGGGTCCGCGAGTGGGACTTTATAGCGTGCCAGAGCCGTGGAAATCAAAGCCTTGGCGATTTTTGATAATGAATTAAGGGAACGGGAACTTTCAAAATCTAAAAAGCTATTGCCCCAAAGATTGGCAGATCTCCTCACCAGCCTGCACAATGCCCATAATGTCACGATCATTGCTATATTGTGTTCGTACTTCTGCCATCACATCTATTGCTTCGTCGCAATAATTTTCTTTGGGGCGGCTAAGCGCGGCGAGAACAGAACCATAGGTGTAATAATAGACCACAGTATTTCCCGAAAGTTCTAAACCTATTACATCGGCTGGCTCATCATTGGGACCACAACCACCGCGCCCATCGCAAGATTCTTCGGCGGTACAGCCGCGAATAGCGCATTTAAACGCAGGAATTGATCCCTCGTAATTACGTGATTTAAAATAGACAATTCCTAACTGCCCATAAATATCAGGGTTCGAGGGGTCTATCTCAAGTGCTTTTTGTACATTACGCGCGGCGATGAAGTATTCACCTTCTTGAGAGTATGTTTTCGCAATAGAAAGATAGGGTACGGGGTCTTCAATTCCCAATTGTTCATTCAAACGAGCAGCTTTGGCAAAATAATCTAAAGAACTCTCATAAAGCTGAGTGCGTGTTGCATCATTTTGACTGCCAAAAGCAAGACGTCGATAATTTGCCCCAGCACGAAGATGAAGAAAGGTCAGATTTGGAGTTATAGCCAAGGCTTTTTCATATTCCTGAATAGCCTGATTATATTGGCCCAAAGACTCAAGCACATAGGCATAGACACGATGTACATCCATGAGCGAAGAATCTTGCTCCGCAGCTTGGGTAATATATTGCTCGGCTTGCCCCCATTTTTGCTCGTCAACAAGAATTTCGGCATAAAAAGCAAGCGCAAGGGTATTTTGGTTATCCAGTTGGATAGCGCGAACAGCTGCCTGCTCGGCTTCGAGGAGATAATCATCAGCTTGGTCTATACCAAAGAGAATACTATTTGCGTTCCAGTCCAATACAAAAGCATAGATGGCGATTACATCACTATCGTCTGGGGCCAGTTCCACTGCTTTTTCAATGGAAGCAAGCCCATCTTGGAGTCTGTCCCGCTGCTGGTCATCCGTTGTTAAAAGCGTGGAGGAATATGTCTGGATCCGCGCTAATTTTGCCCAAACTTCTGCATCGTTGGGATCAACCCGAGTCGCTTCCTGATAAGCAGTGATGGCGGCATCCAATTTGCCGGCAGCGAATTGCGCTTCGCCTTCGAGCGCGTAAGATTGCGCGACGCGCGTGGGCGTAGGCGTGGGAGTAAATGGACGCGTGATATTGCCCTGCTCCATTTGCCGGATAAGCCATATCATCCCCATAATGAGAAGCAGCAAAATAAAAATACGATAGGGATTCGTAGTTGGTTTACGAAAGAAGATATCTCGTTGATTTTTCATGCTTCCGGGGTGGGAGTCTCTTCTTGAGTCGGGGTTGGCAAGATTTCTTCTGTCGCTGTAGGCGCGTCAAGATTTTCCTGACATAGACGAATCGCTTCGTTGGCATTGTAAACAGCAAGTTCATTTGCCGGAATTGTGCCAATAATTTGCTGGGAAATTTGGAGAGATTCTCCACAACGATTAAGGCGAGCGAGCACCAGTGCATAGGTAAAATAGTATTCGGCAGTACGCGTATTATTATCCAAAGGTAGTGGCTCTATTTCCAGATCTTCACCAAGATTTCCGCCATAAATAGCTAGCGAGAGTTCTTGCATTGCTTCGGGCCACTGAAAATTGTGATAATACATTACACCCAAATTTCCATGTGAACTTCCGTTTATGGGATCGTCTTTAATCGCTTGTTCACCGTATTGAACCGCTTTTGCGTATTCACCAATTGTCGCATAGGTTCGCGAGATGAAAAGATCGGGTAGGGGGTCGGCGGGGTTTAGCGCGTTTGCGCGAGTAAACTCTTCTACAGCTTTATCATAAACTTGTAAAGCGCGGTAATTTCTCCCTAAAGAAAGATGCAAATCGGGGATATTGTCATTAATATTGATCGCAGCCTGATATTCACGGATCGAATCTTCGTAGTTACCCGTGATCTCAAGAACGTAAGCACGAGCACGGTGAGATTCCATTGTGTTGGGGGCCAAGCTAAGTGCCACACGAGATTCTTCGGCTGCGAGTTCTATCGCATCCAAAGCACCTGACCCAGCCAGAAAAGAATCTGCCAGAATTTCGGCGTAATAAGCATGGGCAACAGCATTATTCGGGTCAAGTTCAAGAGAACGTTTGATAGCGGCTTCTGCAGCAAGATAATCGCCCAAGAAATCGAGTGCCCAAGCCCTCACGGCGTGTGCCATTGAATTATTAGGATTGAGCAACAAAGCTCTTTCTGCACTGCTTAAAGCTTCTTTATATTGCCCCGTAAAAACCTGTACACGCGCCATCTCTATATATGAAGAGGGGTCATCTGGACGAGCGTTAATGGCTTCTTCGTAGGCGGTAATAGATTGCAAAAGTTTCCCCTGCACGAAAAACTCTTCTGCTTCTGCAACCAACGATTCTGGCACACGAGTCGGCGTGGGGGTATCAACAAAGGGTGTTGTGATCTCTGGCGCAACATAACGATTAAAATAGGTGACCGCAAAAATCGCCAAAATCAAAACAGTGACCCAAAACCAATTAATGCGCCTGCGTCGGCGCGTCATAGACCATTTATTTCTTTTTAAATACATGGCTGCATCTTACCATCGGGGGAGGAAGGGCGCAAGAAGGCATCTTTTATGTAAAATGGGGGCTTGCATCACTACATACAAAAGGCTAGAATGAAGCCATGCAATTTGATGTTTTCACCCTCCTCCCCGAAGTTTTCCCCCCCTACCTCAACAGCAGCATCCTGAAACGCGCCCAGCAAAATGGACATATAAACGTTAACGTCCATAATATCCGCGATTGGACACACGACAAACACCACATCACAGATGATAATCCTTATGGCGGCGGCGGCGGGATGATAATGAAACCCGAACCCGTTTTTGAAGCAGTAGAAGATGTGATCGGCTCACCGCCAACACGCCGAATCATCTTGCTAACCCCACAAGGTCGCCTATTTACACAGGATGTGGCGGATGAACTTGCCCGCGACGCTCGTGACCCTGGACTTGCTCTCCTTTGTGGACGCTATGAGGGGCTCGATGAAAGAATCCGCACCCACCTCGTTACCGACGAAATCTCCATCGGCGACTACGTTCTCACCGGCGGAGAATTACCCGCATTAATCCTGATCGATGCCCTCGCTCGTCTCATCCCCGGCGTACTCGGCGATGAAAACGGCGCAGCGAATGATTCTCATGCATCAGGTTTACTCGAAGGTCCCCATTACACCCGTCCGCCCGAGTTTCGCGGCTGGGAAGTTCCCGCCGTGCTACGCTCCGGCGATCATGGCAAAGTAGCCCAGTGGAGACGCGAACAAGCCCTCCTCCGCACACTCGAACGCAGACCAGAAATGCTTTCAAAGATCGAACTTAGCAAAAAAGACCGCGATTTTTTAAAAAAGCAAGACTGGCCAACAAGAAACAATAAATAAGCGCAAGAAAGGTTTTGGCTAAGAATGAAACCATCTAAGATTTTACTGGTCGATGCCCTCATTAACCTTATTTTAGGGATTCTCTTGCTCCTGCTAATTCCTTTTCCTGATCAGCTTCCTGTATTACTTGGTGTACCTAAGGTTGAACAAGTCTTTTATCCAAGTATTATGGGTGGAGTTTTTATCGGGATCGCAATTGCACTACTCATTGAAAACTACAGAAGCTCAGAATATGGCCTTGTTGGTCTTGGCTTAGGAGGCGCGATCGCAATCAATCTCAGTGGCGGTGCCATACTTATCGGCTGGCTCATTTTCGGAAAACTTGATATTCCTGTAACCGGAAAAGTTTTTCTGTGGAGCATTGCAATTATATTAATTCTGATCAGTAGCATTGAACTTATTATGCACAACAAAAGAAACAAAGGAGAACGCAATGAAATTTAGATATGGCAAGATCTTTCTACTCGGCTTCGGCTTTTTTGGCGTAAGTGTTGTTTGGGGTGTATACAACGCCTTTGTCCCCATTTTCCTCTCCGAAAAATTTGATCTTGCCCCCGCGTGGATCGGCTTCTTCATGACCCTCGATAATATCGCCGCTCTCTTCATACAACCGAGCGTTGGCGCATGGTCAGACCGATTACGCACGAAAATTGGTCGGCGTATGCCTTTCCTCCTCGTTGGCGCACCTATCTCAGCCGCGGCTTTCGGGTGGATTCCCCTCGCTTCGGTGCTTCCGCTTTTCGTTGCTGGAACGACCACGCTTCTCTTAAGTATGGCCCTTTGGCGCACACCAGTTGTTGCCCTAATGCCCGACATTACCCCATCGCCCTATCGCTCCCAAGCAAATGGCATCATCAACTTTATGGGCGGCATCGGCGCAATCTTCTCCTTCCTTGGTGGTGCAGCCCTCTACGAAATGAATCCCGCCTTCCCCTTCTGGATGGGATCAATACTGGTGCTCGTCTCTGCACTCATGGTTTTCTTCTTTATAAAAGAACCCAAGGAATACGAAGAAAGCAAAGAAGAACCCGGATTAATTGCCAGCCTAAAAGAAGCCTGGGCAGATAACGACAAAAGTGCTATGCGGCTTTTTGGCGCAATTCTTTTCTGGTTTGTCGGCTATAACGCCATCGAAGCCTTTTTCACCCTCTACGCAAAAAATCATTTGGGGATGACCGTCGGTGATGGCACGCGCCTACTCGGGCATCTCTCCCTTTTCTTCGTCCTTTCCGCTCTGATAGCAGGATTTGTCGGAGGAAAATTCGGACGACGCAACACCATCTCTGTCGGGATCTTAGCACTGGCGGGACTCTTCCTTGCCCTCTTCTTGCTCCCGCCAAACTCACTAACACCGGTCCTGACCACCTTACCGGTACTCGGCGACGTGCCTGTGATCAGTCTCTTTTTAATGGGCGCGGGTGTAGCTTGGGCCTTGATCAATATCAACTCCCTTCCAATGGTTGTTGACTTGGTAGATGACTCTCGAATTGGCACCTATACTGGGCTCTATTACCTCTTCTCAACAATGGCTGCTATTTTAGGCCCGAACGTCAATGGCTGGATCATTCAGGCAATGGGCAACAACTATAATTCGATCATGATTGTCGCCCCAACTTTCATGGTACTCGCCTTTATCATGATGCTAGGTGTCACTCGTGGTGAAGCAAAACCTGCAAAAGTAGCCCCTTAGATAATTGAATATTCTTTCACAAAGGACTTTCATCATCTTGTCGAATATTTCGATAACCTGTATACTATGGGACACGTAAGCAATTGTAGACTTGCGTGAATATATTTTCTATTCAACCTTATTTAGAAAGAGGAGAAAGAAAAATGAAGAAGTTTTACCTTGTATTTGCGGTACTCGCTATTGCCGCCCTTGCACTCTCCGCTTGCGGTGGTGCTTCTACTGACGTTAGCGAAGACAACTGTGCTAGCGAAGAGGTTCTCTGCGTAGGTCTTGTAACCGACGTTGGAGAAGTTGATGACAAATCCTTCAACCAATCTGCATGGGAAGGTGTTCAATTAGCAGTCACCGAACTAGGAGCCTTCTCCAAATACGTTGAGACCAAAGATGCCAAAGACTACGCCTCTAACATCGGTCTTTTCGCAGACAAAAACTATGACGTCATCGTTACCGTTGGTTTCGCAATGGGCGATGCGACTCTGGCTGCTGCTGCTGAATATCCTGAAATTAACTTCATCGGTGTTGACCAAGGTCAATGGGGCGGAGAAGTTGCCAACGTCGCTGGTCTTATCTTCCCTGAAGACAAAGCCGGCTTCTTGGCAGGCGCATTAGCTGCTCAAGTCAGTGAAACAGGCACCATCGCTGCCGTTCTCGGCACCGACTTGGTTCCCCCCGTTGTTGCTTTCAAAGAAGGTTACGAAGCAGGCGCACTTTATATCAATCCTGACATCAACCTGATCTCCACTTATCACCCCGGTGGTATGGATGTTGCCTTCACCGATCCCGAGTGGGGCGCAACCACTGCTAAACAAGCTATTGACCAAGGCGCAGATGTTGTTTTCGGTGCCGGTGGCAAAACTGGTAACGGCGCGTTGATCGAAATTGCTTCTCACGAAGGCGTTTATTGCATCGGTGTTGACACTGACCAATGGGAAACCGTTCCCGAAGCACACCCTTGTTTGATCACCAGCGCAATGAAACTCATCACCCCCGGTGTCTTCGGCTTAATCCAAGCCTCCGTTGCAGGTGAATTCCCTGGTGGCAACTACTTTGGCACCACCGGCTTGGCTGGCTTCCATGACTTTGACGCTGATGTTCCGCAAGAAGTCAAAGACAAATTGGCTGAAATTGATGCTGGTTTATTAGACGGCTCCATCTCCACTGGTTACGGTCAGTAGAAAGAGCTAATTTAGCAAAGTAAAAAACATGACACATCCCGAATTTAAGGAAAGTGTCTAAAAAAGACAGACCTTCGGTGTAAGCTAAGTTTAGAACATTAGCGAAACCGGAGGTCTGTCATGTTAAACGATACGAAAAAAGCCAAAGAAAAGCAAGCCTTATCGCGAGAAGCAGAGCAAAAGCTGGTCAAGTTTCTTTCCCCTTTGTTTCTCAAACTCAATAGTCCATTAGACCGTCGCATGGTAAAGAACTTTCTGGGTCTGGTGATGGCGATCATGCAACACAGGCATAGAAACCATGGTCTCGTATTGAGCGAGTTAGGCGGTTTTCTTTTAGGGCTAGGACACTGTAGTGCAGGGGCAAAGCGCATTCATAATCTGCTGAGTTCATCAAAATGGGATGGCAATGAAATAGAAGCTTTTCACTGGCAGAAGCTTCCCAGTCTGTCTCTTCTCTTCAATCATCTGGTAAGAAAGTTTTCGTAGTTTGGGATAAAAGCGTGATAGAGAAAGCAGAGAGCCTGCAAGCAGAGCATCTTTTCGCCGTGCGCTCAAGCAAAGCACTACGCTTGAAACGGATCAATATTCTTGTTCTTGGGAAGAAGGGAGCACCAAGATTAGCTCATATGCGCTGGTGGACAACACGTGGTGATGAGAAAAGTGCTAAACGTGATGAAGAAAAAGAAGTCTTGGCAGAGATAGATCAACGTTGGGGGAAAGAAGTCATCCACCTTTGGGATCGCGGCTTTGCAGGAAACCCCTGGCTTACTCAAGCTTTTATCCATGGCGCTCGTTTCATCCTGCGTTGGCCAAAGAACTACCAACTTCTGAATGAAGAAGGTGAAAAGCGCAAACCTGGGCAAATCAGCAAAGGGAAACGTTCCTGGGAGCATTGAGAGCTATGGGATGCCAGACGGCGTTGCCTGCGTAAAACAGGCATCATTGCCTTTCCTGTCTCAGACCCAACCCACAAAGAAGGGTTATGGCTGGTTGTTGCTCGAAGAAAAGGACAATCTCCATGGTCCCTGCTAACAACCGAGCCTGCGCATACACCCGAGTTAGCCTGGAAGATCGTCTTTGCTTACGCACGACACTGGCAAGTTGAGATGGCTATTCGATTCGCCAAAGCTGAATTGGCCTTTGAAAGCCCCAGAACAACCCAATGGCAAAGACGATACAAGTTCTTGATGATCGCGGGTATCATTTATGCTTTTCTCTTGATTTTTCTTTACTTTGGATGACACATCCTCCGCCTTTCCAGCTCTATTTATGAAATTCGGGATGCGTCATGTTTGCTTCAGAAGTTGAATACACAAGAAAGACTGAGTTCCTTTATCGGGAAACAGAATTCAATGAATTCTGTTCTCGTACAGAAAATTCTTTATAAGGTTAATCTTGAGCTATAATCGCCTTCATTGAAAAAATAATAAAATGCAACTTTTTCCACCCAAATTCATCTAACTGATAAATCCTAAAGGAGAATTTTATGGCTAAAAAACGAAGTAAACCCAGTAAGAAGAAAGCAAAAGAACAAGGCGCAAAGCAAAAGAAAGAACAAATGATGATCGCGGTTGCCGCGTTGCTTTTTGTCGTGATCGCATTTCTTGTTTTTGGCAGCAACCCCTCAGGCGGCAACGATGCTAATACAGCCACTGTAAACAGCCTCCCCGCTGAAATTAATACAGAGATGGGCTATCAGAAATTCCAGGACGGCGCATTCCTTCTTGATGTGCGTACGCAGCCAGAATGGGAAGAGTACCATGTTGATGGTGCAACGATGATCGTGCTCGACGAGCTAGAATCTCGCGTTAGTGAAGTGCCTTTTGACCAGGAAGTCATCATTATTTGTAACTCTGGCAATCGCAGCCAAGTTGCGCGTGATATTTTGCTCCAAGCAGGGCATACTAGTGTAACGAGTATCGCCGGTGGCATTCAGGGATGGATGCAAGCCGGGCACGATGTTGTTTCAGGTCCGTAGTTTCAGTTTTCTGAAACCAGTAATCAGTGGGCAGTCTCTAAACGAAGACTGCCTACTTTTCTTAACGGGGGAGATCGATTATGAAAGTCGTTCCTTTTCCCTCTTCACTTTCTACACTAATTTTCCCATGATGTAATTGGATCAATTGTTTCGCGATCGCCAAGCCTAAGCCGCTACCGCCTTCTTCTCTTGTGCGGGATTTTTCGGCACGATAGAAACGGTCAAAGATAAAGGGGATATCCTCGGGCGAGATTCCCTGCCCCTCGTCGCGAATTCGGAGACGCACGCCCATCGGGCTGGATTCCGCTTCTAAACGGACGCAAGATTCCGCAGGAGCGTAGCGCAGCGCATTCCCCACTAAATTGCCAAGAACCTGGTCTAGTCGCCCGGCATCAGCATTTACCGTTAAATCCGCATCATCCACATCTATCGTTAAATTTACGCCCAATTCTTCTGTTTGCCCACTGAAGCTGGTCTGTACATCAGCCAATAGTTCGGCGATATTGATCTCTTCAACACTAAGATGCAATTGCCCCGCTTCTGCGAGCGAGATGGTCTGAAGATCATCAACCAAACGAGATAGGAGACGGATTTCATCAAGCATCGATTCGATCTGGGTGGGCGTGGCTTCGTAAACGCCATCGAGCAAGCCTTCGAGATTGCCACGTAAAATATGAATGGGGGTGCGTAGCTCATGGGCAACATCGGCTGTCATATTGCGACGTTGTTGATCGGCACTGGCTAACTCATCAACCATTCGATTGAAGGATTCTGAAAGTCGACGAAATTCTCCCGGACCACGCTCTGGAACACGCACAGAGAGGTCGCCTTCGGCGACAGCATCGGCAGCGGTCATTACATTGGCAAGGGGTGTCCCCAATCTACGAAAGCCTCGTGTGCCCAAAAAGGCAAGTGTCCCGATAATGAGAAAGGGTATCCCGCAAAAAAGAATACCAACAGGAGAGTGAGGGCGCTCGCCAGGACTTAGCATACCTGTGCGGTACATTGCCCCAACAAAACCGCCGACAGCGAGCAAAGGGATGCTCAAGAAGAAAAAGAATCCAATAAAACGCAGCCACAAAAAACGATGTTTATGGTCACGGCCAATACGATGATAGGAAAAGTGTTGCCATTTTTCCCATCTTTTATCTTGCCCAAAATCTTTAGGAAACTCTCTTCTGCTTTTTTTATTCACGCTTTCCTACTCTGAGAACTTATATCCCACCGCATAAACAGTGAGAATATATTTGGGATTGGCGGGGTCTTCTTCGATTTTACGACGTAAATTCTTTACATGTGCGTCAATGCTGCGGTCATAGCCAACATAGGCAACACCATGTAGATTTTCGAGCAATTGAGCGCGTGAAAAAATTTGACCAGGGTGCTGCGCCAAAATTTCCAGGATATTAAATTCGATTCGTGTTAGATGGATCGCTTTCCCTGCCAGACTAAGCGTATGGCTTTCGGTATTCATCTCCAAATCCCCAACGCGGATGATGCCCGATTGATAAACCCTGCCTTTTGCCCGACGTAATAAAGCGCGCGTGCGTGCAACTAGCTCGCGCGGCGAAAAAGGTTTGGTGATGTAATCATCTGCGCCTAATTCCAGGCCGATCAGTCGATCCGTTTCCTCGGCACGAGCGGTGAGCATGATAATGGGCACATCCGATTCTCGGCGCAATGCCCGACAAACGTCTAATCCGTCCATTGCGGGGAGCATGAGGTCGAGAATGAGTAAATCGGGTTTTTCACGGCGAGCCATGGCCAAACCACTTTGCCCGTCGCCAGCGATCAAAACGCGGTAATTATTTTTCTCAAGGTAGTCACGCGCAAGGCGGGCTACTTTGGGTTCGTCTTCGATGATTAAGATCGTTTCACTCATTAAAATGCCTTTTTATCAAAAATGGATACGAATAAATTATCCCATAGAATCAGACAGAATTTCTACGCTCTCTTCCAAAATTTATGCCAAGTCTTCCTTATAGCCCAGACCAATCCATAGACGATCAATAACAACCCAACCGACATGAGCACTTTGATCTCTTGAGGGGCAGTAGCGCGCGCACCAGAGAAGAAAAAATATAGGGACACGCCAACCCAAATTACCGTAATAGCAACATCGAAAGCGGAAATCTTTCTCCGCTTAAGCGTGGATAGCTCTGCTCGTCCAGCAGCACTCGTCGATAATGCTGTATCGTGGTGTCGCAAGCTCAGCGCGATGGAATTTGTTGGGCAGACATCTGTACATTTCAGACAAACAATGCAATCCAAACCGTTTACCTCGCTACGCGCGTTGAGATCACCCATCACATCAACCTGCATATCACAGGCGCGGTTGCATTTTCCACAACCGATACATTCATCATTTATCAGGCGCACACCGCCAATTTTTACAGGATTAAAAATCTTGAGCAATGCCCCGATCGGGCATAGATAGCGGCACCAAGCCCTTCTGCCAAAAACAAAAAAAAGTACCGGACCATAGAGTACGGCTGTCAGCAGAATTGAAATCCCGGTCTGTTGCCCGCCCCAAGGTTCGACATCTGCCAGACGCAAAGTGAAGATAGAGGGAAAACCTTTCTCGATCCAGATCAGCAGCAACGAACTGTAGACTTTCAATCCCAGCGCAACAAAGGGCAGCGTTCCCAAATATAAAAGGATACGGCGCGGAATTTTTATCTTCCACTTATCACCAATTCCCCACTCAATTAGCTCAAGATAACCGCCAAACCAGCAGAACCATCCACAAAAGGCACGCCCCAGCAAGATGGCTGAAAGCACTACCAATATCCAGAAGATGACTCCTGCATTGATCACACCCCGCGAAAGCCCCGAGAAAAAAGCCTCGATCCCGATACTGCCAACTACGTGGACACCAAATGTATACCATGTGACCACATGTACGGTCATCATCAGCATCAAGAATACTCGGCTCAAATTACGATAACTTTGCGTCTTCATATTTTGTTACCTTCATTATGCCGCATAACCTGGGAGGCTTCAAAAAACGCCCCAAGCAATTAAGCCCGGGGCGTTCTTCTCAACCAAATTTATTTTTCAGCTTCTTCTTTCTCATCATCATCTTCTGGGCGCATCTTGCCCCAATAGGGATGGTCGTGATGCATCCACGGACCGCCTTTGCCTTCACGATGCATTCTGTGCATTGCCCACGGGGGCATACAACCATATCGGCGCATCCCGAAGAGACGGAAAAGACCGCCAACGATCAGGAAGAAGACAAGCCCGCCAAAGAGCATTCTGCCGAGCGAGAAATGACCATAACCATGATAGCCACGCATTCCGTACATCCCGATATAAGGCATCATGCCATCCATATCGCCGCGAGCGAAGGGCATATCTTCAAAGGACATATCTGACATTACACCATGAGCGTAGCCAGTTTGATAAAGTGCAACACCGCCGCCAACCAGAAGGGCAATAATCGCCAGACCGAGTACAACTTTCCAAATACTTACCTTCATTTTGGTTCTCCTTATTAATTAGATTATCTTTATGCCCCTAGTATCTCCTTATCCTGTGAAGAAATTGTGAATAGATTGGGGAAAAGGTGTGAATTTTTGGAACACAATCTTAAACACAAAGGACATAAAGGATCTCTAAGGAAAACAAAAAAGCTTTTCTTTGTGCCTTCTTCGTGCTCTTTGTGTTTAACTTTTTCCTGATAAAATCCACCCATGACAAAATGGATTAATCCCCCGCCCGTAGACATCCCCGATTCGCTCGTGGATTTAGGCTTGATACCGCTTGCCAAAGAGATTCTCGTCCGACGCGGAATCTCCGACATCGCCGCGGCAAAGGCATTTCTTGACCCTAATGAATACACGCCAACGGATGGCTGGGAGCTGCCCGACCTCCGCACCGCTGTTGACAGGGTCGAGCAAGCCATTCTTAAGAGCGAATCGATCTGCGTTTGGGGCGATTTCGATGTTGACGGACAAACATCCACTGCGCTTCTCGTTCAAACTTTGCGCGCAATCGGCGCAGATGTCCACTGGCATATCCCCGTGCGGGCAACCGAATCGCATGGGATCAAAATCCCGTATTTAAAAGAAGTTATCGACAATGGCGCAGAACTGATCGTCACCTGCGATACCGGCGTGAGCGAAACCGAAGCCATTGATTACGCAAATTCGCGTGGTG
>Ga0233431_1005037_pt1 | contig 13355 bp, 17 predicted proteins | sample SI_118_April2016_FD_179867 | JGI IMG/M metagenome (GOLD analysis project Ga0233431, IMG submission 179867) | Seawater microbial communities from Saanich Inlet, British Columbia, Canada - SI_118_April2016_200_MG | ecosystem: Environmental > Aquatic > Marine > Inlet | place: Canada: British...
TCATGCGTAGACTGCCCTGATAACATCTTACGTCTATCGCTGCCAGCACTGCAAGCGGGACGTTTGCCGCCAGCACGCGGCAGCGCATGTTGAGCAATGTCAGCGGCAAAAGAACGCCGTGGGCGTTGTTATGCAGAATTAAAGCAGTATAAGCATAGTTAGGCACTTTATTATGATAATAAACGATCACTTCCAGAATTTCAAAGGATATAGAATCCCACCAGCGCAATTAGTTATTGCTGATATTCCCTACAATGTAGGCATTGATGCGTATGGCTCAAATCCAAGCTGGTATATTGACGGTGATAACAAGAACGGAGAAAGTGACCTAGCAGGCAAATCGTTTTTCGATACCGATGCAAACTTTCGCCCTGCCGAATTCATGCACTTTTGCAGCAAGATGATGAAAAAAGAGCCGAAGCAGCGCGGCCAAGCCCCATCTATGATTGTTTTTTGTAGCTTTGAACAGCAATTCTATTTGATAGAATTGGCTAGAAAATACGGAATAAACAACTATATAAATCTTGTATTTAGAAAGAACTTTAGCGCACAGGTATTGAAAGCAAACATGCGCATTGTCGGAAATGCGGAATATGGATTGCTTTTATATCGTAACAAACTGCCAAAATTCAACAACGGTGGAAAAATGGTATTTAATATATTTGATTGGGAAGCAGATAACAAGGATGATCTATATAGAAAAATACACCCAACCCAAAAGCCGGTGAAACTATTAGAAAAACTTATCAGCATATTCACCGATCCGGATGATGTTGTAATTGACCCGGTGGCGGGAAGCGGTTCCACACTGATAGCGGCTCAAAACCTGGGAAGGAAGGGCTATGGCTTTGAGATTAAGAAAGAGTTTTATGCTGCTGCAAATGCCTGGATTGAGCAAAATGAAATAGTTCAGAATGAAATCAGAGATAACGGATATTCGGGAACGCTTATGAAACAACAAAGACCAATGCAGACGCAGCTTTTTACAAGTGCCGTGCCTAACTAAACATAAACGCCGACTGGTTGGGTATTGCGCTCTTGGCCGGTCGGATCACAGTAAACCCAACCAGCGCGTTATGCAAACGTTAGGTGGCTAATATGAAATTCGAGAATAATTTGCAAACTGATATTTATTGCCCGGAATGTAGTCCGCTGATAAAGCTGATGGTGAAAACAAACCGCACAACCGAGCATCAATTTCTTGGATGTCCCAACTGGCCCGAATGTAATTACACTCGCCCAATTCCAGAAGCCTGGAAAATGCGAGCGATGGGGCAAGCCGGATTATTTGATGGCATAGAGCAACCTAACCCCGCATCAACTCAGACCGGGCTATCGCCCGAGGGTAAGCAGGGTGAATTATTCAAGTAGTTTGTAGGCTAACAAGCTCAGGGTGTAATCGCCCGGCTGGTTATGCTAAACGTTGGGCGGACACGTCCAAGAAAAGGAAGGCAACAAAATGGATTATGAAGAATTGCTATCCGAGTTTATTTTAGAAGTAGAAAATCCGTCATCGTTGACGGCTGGTGTTCGATGGGCATTGCAAGATTTTACCGACTTCCTAACAAAGAAAGCCGCCCAACAAAACTTGCAAGCGACCGCCTTTGGCGTGGACTACGCCGCGCCCGGAGCTAAGGATCGCACTTTTGTGAATGGTAAAGAAGTAAAAGACGTCGGCGCTTGAAGCAAACCTTAGGTTTCTGAAGGAAGGTTAATATGTCAGAATTTATTACAGTAACAATGCACAACGCACTAAGGTTTCATCATAGGCTAATGGCAAAATATCTCCGCCGTCGTGGTTGGGTTGCATTCTATCTCGATGAAGTTTCGAGAACGTGCAATGGTGATACGTGCTGGATGAAATTGTATCAAAGCAGCGATATGGTTAGCAACGATAAGCCGTCACGAAACCTAACCCAAAGTGAACCCGACCGGGCTACCGCGGCGCAAAACGATGAAGTCTAGCAAATTATCATATCTCCCGGCAATGGCTCTGAGCTAACCCGCCAAGCCGGTTACTAAAACGTTAGGTGCTAAATTATGAACGACTACATAGAAATATGCGAATGTGAATTTGATTCATATCCCAAAAGCGACGGCGATTTTGGGGAAGAGTCCGTGCATTTTCTGAGAAAATGTCTTTTTTGTGGCGATCAATGGTGGGGACTGCATTGTCGGCATGATGGTTACCAAAATCTATGCCCAAATTGCGGCCAGCGCCCGGTCACTGTGCAAGAAACGGCGCACCTAACCAAACGTAAACCCGACCTGTGGCAGTCGGTCGCAAAAATAATCAGTGATCCGCTATGCCACAAGCGGGTTACGCCATCGTTAGGTGCTTATTTTGAAACACATCATTAGCTTTTCAACCGGCTTATCATCTGCGCTCACGGTTGAGCGCGTTATCAATCGCTATGGAAAATCGGCGGTTGAAATCGTATTCATGGATACAAAAATCGAAGACGGAGACAATTACCGCTTCATGGATGATTGCCGCCGCCGTTGGAATATGCCAATAACAACCCTAGCAGAAGGTCGCACGCCGTATCAGGTTTTTGCGGATCAGTCAATCATAGCAAATCAAAAAATTGCACCTTGCACGTTCCGATTGAAAATTGAACCGTTTGTTGCATACCTGGAAACAATCAGCGATCCGGTAACAATTCACATTGGCTATGATTTCTCAGAAATTCACCGCTGCGAAGCTACTACAAAAAACTACAATGCCCGCGGTTGGGATGTTGACTATCCATTACTCTGGAAGCCCATCGAATACCGTAAATATGCGGATGTTGTACGCTACGATTGGTGCATTGAGCCACCTAGAATGTACGCGCTAGGCTACACTCACGCTAATTGTGGTGGCGTCTGCGTCAAGCAGGGGCAGGGCGATTGGTTGCGCACTCTCATAAATTATCCTGAACGATACGCAGAAATTGAAAACTGGGAAACCGCAATGAGAGATCATCCAGTGCGCAAAAATTACGCCATTGTTAGGGATCAGTCGGGCGGCAATGTATCGCCGCTGCCATTGACGGAACTGCGAGAGCGATACGAAGCCAGTCTGGGCATTGATTTATGCGAACTCGATACTGAATCTGCGTGTGTTTCGTGCGGGGTTGGTGATTTATCGCATCCGCACCTAACCAAAATTGCATTAGACCGGGCTAGTCGCCCGGATAGGCCGCGGCGCTTTGCGGCCAGTCAATTCAATATGCCGGGTATTTTTGCAAACCCGCCCGGCAAATGAATAAACCGTTAGTGTGCCTGAAAGAGAGTAACTTTATGGCTGAAAAACCTATCCTATTTAACGGCGAAATGGTAAATGCAATCCTGGAAGGCCGCAAATCCCAAACCCGCCGGGTAATAAAGCCACAACCGATGGCGATGAGCGGCGGATGGTGGCATGGCGATTTATTTTATGTATCTGATTGCCTTATGCAATCCCATTTATTCCACGACGTTTATGGCGATAGGGGTTCGCCGTATGGCTCCGTATATTCGGATGGTACGACTGATACTATTTGGGTGCGCGAAACTTGGCGGGCTGAAGAACTCGGCGACGATAGTCACAATCCCGGCCTTGATGGTATTCGCTATCGCGCCGATAATGCGTTTATCGAAATCGAGAACACGCAGGAAGCATCGTACAAATGGATGGATGCACGCGGTAATCATGGTGATAGTTGGCGTCCATCTATTTTTATGCCACGCTGGGCGAGCCGGATCACTCTCGATATTGTGGATGTGCGCGTTGAGCGTGTGCAGGAAATCAGCACAGAAAATGCGCTTGCAGAAGGGCTTATGAAAAACGATCGGTATATGCCACGCGTCGAATTTGCAGAGCTTTGGGACAACATCAACGGACAGCGTGGCTACGGATGGGACGTTAACCCGTGGGTATGGGTTGTTGAATTCAAACTTGCGCACACGGCATCACTAACAACAGGCGCACCCGACTGTTTGCCCGCTCGCGTTTTAGCCAGCGACGGCAATATGGGCAAACAGCGGGTGGCCTAAACCGTTAGTTTGCCTAAACGTAGGTCTAAAATGACACAAACAAAAACATGCCAATGCCCAGCCTATAAATTTCCGCATCGTATGGGAAGCGGTGCTTGTGGTAGCGATTGCAAGCACCCGCAGGTAGAAGTCAAGTGGAAGCGATACCCAGGCACATATTATGAACCTGATGAATATGAAGGCTGGGCATGTTGTTGCCAGTGCGGCGAAGGAATGCCGTATGATGATGTTCCAGAATGGAGTGAAGATGTTAGCCGATAAATTTACAGAAATGTTTCGCATTATGCAAAGTCTAGAACACAGCTTCGATGAATTTCAGGATGCGCGCTCGGAGTTGTATCAGTTGTTGCTTCGTGCCGATGAAATTATCGCCGCCGATCCCACATCAAACGGCGAATTGGGTTGTTCATGCGGCAACCTAACCACACATACAGCGGACTTGGCTATCTGCCCCGATTGCAATCAGCCCGATCCATATCATAAAATCAGTTGTGCCAGGTCGGTTTTCTATACGCCGCCAAGCCGCTGATGCAAACGTTAGAAAGCGGGACTAGCCCCGTAGAACCTTTATAACAAAATCTGGCCGTAGCATTCGGTAATGTCCCTGTATAACCGATGAGTGCGATCTGGGAAGCCAGAAAATAGAAAAGCGGCGGTACAGCGGCTAGGGCTTAGTTATGAAATTCCGGGTGAGCCACATAGAAGGCGATGATCCCTGTATTTCATCCCTACGAGTAGCAAATAATGTACTTGCGCAATTGAGAATAGGCGCATAAATTGTTGAATATGCTCCGTGTCGGTGAGAACCCGGCCCGCTTTTCTAACTTAACATGCAGTGGATTTGTGGGGAATTATTTACTAACATCATGGGCAGCGATGGCAACGATTGAAACGCCGCCCCGTGAAGCAAGTCGTAAAAAGGAGAATACGAGAAATGGCAACACTAAGTTTGGAAATGATGCACGACCACGCAAGCAACAATATATACGTTTCTGGAATTAACAGGGATGGCGTGAGAGCTATCCAAGATGCTCTGCACGCAGCATTGCCGAACCTATTCCCTGACAATGTCTTCACCTGGGAAGCCAATGAGGATGCCGTAGCGCCAACAGGCGGCATTTTCGCGTGGCCCACCTTATCCAAATGGGTGACACAGAAATTCGGTGAAAATGAAGCCATTTACCGCAAATTCGGAATGCGAAATGCTGACGGAACGCCGCAGATCGGGCATGAAGGTCTTGATATTGGCGTAGCAATCGGCACGGACATCTACGCAATCGCAGATGGAATTGTGACTAGCTCGAAGTCACAACATACAGAAGATCATAGATTCAACTACGGCAAGCATATAACCATCAAACACGATAATGGATATGAATCCAAATATGCCCATCTTAGTCAGGTGCTTGTCTTAAGTGGCGAAAATGTGACCCGAGGCCAACGCATAGGGCTATCCGGCAATACCGGAAATACTACTGGCCCACACCTTCACGTTACTGTGCGCCTGAACAGAAATTACGTTGACCCATTACCATTGTTGCCTTGACAACGAGCGGCGGTAATAACTCGCTCTCAGTGTATCCAGTCAGCACCGCCGGGCATTTGAAGCAATCGTTAGGTTTCTAATATGACCACAAATAAACGCCCCAAAAAATGGTGGGGACTGCATTGTCGGCGTTTTTGTTTAGGAGAGAAAATGTATAGCGTAAATCAAATAGCATTACTAAGAAAATCGCCCTTGTGTATGTACTGCTTAGACGGTGTGCCGTTAGAAAACGGTGAGCATAATTTGTTCGGTGTTGAGAAAGTTCCATGCAACGAAAACCGCCTAACCACCGTTACAGCGGACGACGCTACAGCCACGCATTACGGGCAATCGTCCACAGATAATTATATTTATTCCGATGAAATCACCGGCGCAAAACCGCGCCGCCGCTGAACCTGCACGTTGGGCGGCTACCGTCCATTGGAGAAAAATGGGTCAACTTACGTATACAGCAAAGCAAGCGTCAGAGTTTTGCGTCAAGAACAATCTGACTATATTCGAAGCCGAAACTCTAACATTGGCAATCATGGAGAATATACTTCATATTGATGTTGAGTTTGAGTATAAAGATTTCAGAAAAGTTGTTCAAAGAGAGTACAAGAAAGCCGCCCAACCCAACGTGGTGCCTGACCGTGCGCGCGATAGAGTTTTTGGTGTAGATGAATATTTAGAGCGGTTCTAATTAATATCATGGGGTGTCTGCGATGGAGCAGAAACCGATGGAGCGATAGCCATTCAAGCGCCAGCGGGCAAGGCGTATACCTGCCGGTCGGGTAAACAAAAACTACGCTGAACTCACAAACAGGAATGGTAGCAGGATCGACACCTGCACACCCCACACATAAAAGGAGAACCAATGAGAAGAAATGTTCCGTTTGAGAAAAATCTAAGATGCGACGGGTGCGGAGTCTTGGGGGCCTTTGATTTTATGGGTGATTTTTATTGTGTGGCCTGTATGCAAGATGACGATTCGCCCGTTTGCGAATGTGGTGAGTATCTACATCTCACCACGGCTGGCGACTATTATTGTGACGCCTGCACCATCGCCGCTGAATAGCAAACTAAATTCGGGGGCAGGCTAAGGCCCTGGGAAGCCTCTCAACGATGCTCAAATGTCCGTAGGTAAAATCCCTACCCCCCAAAACTATCGCCACGTTCTAAAAACTCCTATGCGGTATATGTTCCGCAGGATTTATCCTAAAACATCACAACTTGCTGAACAAAGCCAGTGCCATACTCAACCGTAAGTATTGGGCGATCCCCCGGCGTAGCATGATCCGATGACCGTATCGTCGTAAATTCGAGCGTGTTTGGTGATGCGGGCGGGGGATCATTGTCATAATCAAGACTTGATCTCAAACTGTAATAGGTATTCCCCGTTTTGCTAACCCACCCCGTATTGAGATTGCCGCTTGCATACTGCGTTCCGGCTACTAATCCAGATGTGTTCTGCCAAATTGCATCATCTAATGTCCCAGACAGACAATTGTCATACGCCGCTTCTCTATTACCAGACGCTATTGGGTCTTGACTTGACCAATCTTGTTTCACAATCTGCACATCCAAATTATTACCTGTTACTTGTACCGATTGGCACGTCAATTTTAGGTTGACCTGGGTAATTGTATCTCCGTCTGGAATAGATGATGTATCAAATTTATAGAAATGACGAAGAACATGAAATATAGACGAGTACGAATATGCTCCTACGCTGTTCGCCGCATCGGATGTACCATGCGAGCTAGCCGTGCCTCTTGCCGTAGACCAGCTAGAACTTATTCCCTCGATATACCCATCTGCCGTATCGCCGCTAAAATCAGGGTCAATGGTTAGTGGGAATTTCGCCAACTCAATATCAATAACCAATACACCAGTATAAATATACTGAGATGCGCCCACTTTTTTTGCATAACGTGATGTCTTTAGACGACGCCCGCTATCGTCATAGCTGTATGGCTCCGGAAACATATACTCTGCAAAGCGCGGCAATGCTGAAACGAGACCATCGGGAAGATCATAATCAATCAACGTCTCAACACATAAAATATCGCCGGATATAGCCTCTCCAAATCCCGCCGGAACAGAATTAACAACGATATTTTGCTTTATGCCATTTTCTTTTAGAAAAGTGTGCTCGCTAAATAACGGTGTTTCGCGAATCATCGTATTATTCGCCACAACCCCGCCCGGTAATACAATCAGCGGCGTAAATTCTTCTTTCCGTGGGCTATATATCCCAATCCTTGTGTTTCGCTGGCTATGCCGCATCGCTATAATCGTGCCGTCCAAATCAAAACGTGTTGCAATTCCGGGAGCGCCGTATTTACCTGTGCTTCTATCTAATTGCAATCTGGTCGATATAGGTTTCCACAGACCATCGGAACCGCGATAATGACAAGGGGCGCCGGTAAAATGCGCCCTCACACGCCCGCGACCCAAATCGAAATGCAAACCATGCCGCGCCCGCCGCACAATTTGACGTCTCGAATCATCGCTTTTTGCCAAAAAGTCATCCGTCCAGCTACTCATGTGTTATAAAATCCTATGGTAATTGCACAACGATTGCAACAGTTAATCCGTTGGGCGCTGTGCCACTGTGTACGGCATCAACGTCAACATATAACTGGTCGCCTGTTGCAAGGTCGTCGTTTGATGTATTAATTACGCCATCATTGGCGTAGTATTCAGCGCCAATGGTGGCTTTTGTACTCATTACATCTACATCTGAGCCAGATCGCCGTCGCCGCAATTGTATATCTGTCGTTCCAGTTACACCCTGCGTATGAACAAACCCGTAATAATCAACGATATTCCAGCCATTCAGTTCCGCCGTAATCCCTATGCCAACAGTCCCGTCGCCAGTAGATACGGCTGTATCTGATTGAGTGTGCATGATCTCGATTACCCGTTTACCGTAATCACTACCCGCTAATGCGTCTGGTGTTACGTGTCTATTTGTCGCCGTCCCGGTTGTGGTTTCGCCAGCAGACGCACTTGGCGAGTGCTCGTCTGCAACAAAATCCGAAAACCCATCATGGAACGCCCCTCCCGACATCGCAGCGCCAGACGCCAAAACGGTTGCAGACGATACGAGATTGCCAACAGTAATGTAGTTGCTGGCCGGTGTACCGGCTGGGTCATCCAGCAAATACAAATAATCCCCCGATTGCGGATCAGTATTTGCGGTAACGTCGCCGTCGGTAATACCCTGCGATAGTGATTTATCAGCCATTTTGTGCCTCTAGTTCGAACGCGCCGCTTGATAATATTTTCTCTATCTTCTCTTTGTCCATGCGCTCGCCAATAAGCGGCATATTGTCTAGCGCGGGAAGTTCCCGCTCAAGGTACTGTTGCCTAAGCACTGAATAATTTTCTGGTGTGTATTTCAGCACCATTTCACGCCGCAAAGTTGGCGGCATTGAACCCACATCGCGCAACAGCTTGTCATTCGGTACACCGCCGGATAAAACAAATCTCTCAGTAAGTAAAGCGTCCCAGTATTCGTTTTCTAGTTCCCTGCGGCGTTCTGGCGTTATCTCGCCAACCAATGCCTTAAAATGGTGAGCTTGTTGCCAAAAGCGTGACAATTCGGCCTCTAACTCGCTCACGCGCTTTTGCTCGAACACAGAATTAACGCGCTTTAGCTTTAGTTCTGCCACGATACGCGCTAACTCATACCCCTGTGCCATCTCTGCCTGCTCCATAAGCTCCGCTATCTCAATGTCTAGTATCTCATGCGTATAGTATGCCTGCGCGATAGACCGGAGACGCGTCATCATTTCACGCAACGCCTGCTTATACATACCGTAATTAGTAAGTCCAGCGCGCACGGTAACAAGGTAATCATCTTGAAACTGTGACATCCCGCCCTGATAATCAGACAAAAACTCAATGAACTGATCTGCTGTTGTCATTTTTTCCACCGCTTCACCTTCTCTTGCGCGTTCGCTTTGGTTTCTTCTTCCCACGCCACCGGCAATCCCTGTAAAACAGCGTCTATAATTATCTCCGTATCTGCTGTGATGCTCCCCAACTCGCGGCCATCTCCAGAAGGTGTACCGTTTGCAATCGCTAATTCGAAATCAAATTTGAGTGTCCCGTACGCTTTTTTTAAATGATAGTCGAGCGGCACTGTTCCAAGCCTGGGGCCAAGATAAAGCGGTCGATATGTGAAATACTTGGTAGCCATTATATACTGCCTCCGGCCAAATCATAGCGAGCAGGCGACGGCCCGGCTGATTTTGCAGTAAAAGAATCGCCCGAAACATCATATTCTTTTGTGGCATCAGTCGCCACTGGGGCTGAGACGTCTGCTGTATTACCAAAACAAATATACATCAGCGAGCCAATATCAAACATAGCGTGACGATTAAGTGCCGTTCCGCTGGCAGTTCCCGATGTCCAGGTATCTGGGTCGTACAAAAAAGTTGTATCATACGTGCCTACACCGCTACGTTCGCCGCCATGTGCTATTATAGTCGTGTTATCGACTGCCCCGCCGTGCAACCACTCTCTATTTCCCGGCATAAGAGATTTTGACGTAAAAGTACCGGAAAAATCATATTCATCGACGTCATCAATGGCGTATGAACCGCCCACGTCCCCGCCAAACTCATACATATTGCCATCGGCTAGCCCAGCACCGCGGGCAACATTAGCCCTGGCACTGCCGAGCTTATTTGACCAGCTATCACCGCTAACGCTGTATTCGTCAAGATTCCCATTTCCCCGGTCAAACGCCAGTTGCCCGCCGGAATGCTCGCTGTGCCCGCCGTGCAAATCCGCCGCCGCCGCAAGCGCGGCGGTTCTGCTCGTCCAGGTATCTGGGTCGTATTCGTCATTATCCGACAAGGCTCCGGAATTATCGCCACCAATGGCGAAAAGTGGAGAAGTGCCGCCGCCGCGAAAAGTATGCTCGTCGCGAGCTGGAGAAGGCATTGCGGATTTGCTTGTCCAGGTATCAGGGTCATATTCGTCTGTATCCTGAATATTTGCCACGCCATACCCACCGGATACATAGCCGTTGGCAGGTTGCGAGCTAACCACATGGCGAACGGCTATTAGCGCCGTAATCGTTGTGTCCGTTCCGCTTTGCAACGCGAAGCCAATCGCGCCCGGCGCCATTGTATACCCCCCTGTGCCGCTGGCCTTTCCGGCTGTCGTGGATGTTTCTAGCGCTTCCATTCGGTTTACCGTTCCGGCAATCTGGATACTACCAACTCCTCCAATTAGCACATTTCCGGACGCGTCGTTGTCTACGTCCTCAGTTAGCACCCCCATAACGCGGCGGTCGCCCGTGGCCGTCGTGGTTGTAAACGCATTATTATTATCAACGTCAAATATAACAACTGCGCCAGTTAGCAAATTGCTACCGGATTTATTTGTCAAAGACGTGTCGATGCGCCCCTTGAGATAGGTTAAGTTATCACTAATCTCATCAAGTAGTGTTTCGGTTATCGTTTCGCCCGTAGCCCAATTGTGTGGTGTTGTCCAACTCATTTTTATAATCCTATGATTCCGCTGTCTACTGTTGCAGCGTCAACCTTAGCATACACTGTTTCGTCTGTCCGCTGCAATATCCAACTACAATATAGCAGTTTACCATAGTCCAATGTCAACTCAATGCCCATAACGTGGAACTTTTTATCAATGCCCGTCACAGTCTCTGTAATGGAGACGCAATCGCCGATCTCAACAGTCGCCGCCGCGGTCATCAGTGCTGCGCTAGAGTTTGCAACAAATTCACAAGTCGCAATCTGTGTTGTGGCTGCCCCCCAATGTGTGGCAATCCAACGGGCAAAACGCTCGCCAGAAACTGGGTTATCCAGATATGGTTGCGCAAATTGCAATACCTGGCTCCCGACAACCGTCGCGGGCACGGCGGTACTCGTAACATCATCGTACTGATAAATCCCCCGCCCTCGCACTTGACACGGATTGAGGTATCCAGATCGCCGTGCACTATTATTTATCGCTGTAATCTCAATTGTATTACCGCCAGGTGCGACAGTTATATCAAGATCAGCATTCATGTCGCCAAGCTCGCTGTCTGGCAATGACGAAAATTTATAGTCGGTGTCAGCAATCAGCGGATTGACTATATCAGTACCGGATACCCTCTGCGCTCGCTCCGTTGAGTCTCTATATCTCAGAATAAATGTTCTAGTTTGTCCCGGCGGTATCTCTAATTCTTTTTGTAGTGTTGCCAGAACCGTTGTTGCGTAGTCATCAATCTCGACTGGACGATTCACCACATTAACTTGCTTATACAATGTGTCCAGGTTTCTCACTGCGCTTAACTCTACCATTGTATCGTCAAGCGTTGCTACCGGCGTTAGGTTGTTCTCGCGCTGTCTGCGTGTTTCGTATACAAGCGTTTCTCCATTTGTTGTGTTTCCCTTACGATAGATATATGACATATCGGACTGTGTAATTTTCTGAAATACAGAAAGCGGCTTAGTTTTGCCGTCATCTTCTGACTGGAGAGAGTACGCGAGTGTTTCAATGCCCGTGCCATAATTTGTGCTTTGCGGGGCAGTTGGCATATTACCCACAACCGTAGATACAACCTCATCGCCCCTCTGGTCAGTCTGTACCGCAATGCCATCAAGTGCGTGGGTTGCGGCATCCTCCATCCAGTCCGCAACCGTAACAAGCGTATATTTCTCGCGATATAATCCGGCCACTGGTTCAATCCCAATAATTTTGCCGCGCATTTTGAAATTAGCCCCGCTATTATCCACAATGTTGATACGCACAGCGACGCCAAGATCGAACCCGCTGCGCGCGTTAGTATGATCCGGTGAATAATGCCCAAGCAACCCGCTGCTATTTTGGATTGAGTTATCTAGCGCAAACGTCAACGTGCCAGTAGATGCAACGCGTTCTTTTACCGAATACCCCTTAATTCCGTAGGATACCATAACGGGAACGGGCGAGCGTGTATCATACGTCAGGTCAACCCACGCCCCCCCAATATAGGCATGGATATACACTGCGTACTGATACTCGTACAAAAATCCTGTACCGTTCTCAAACAGTATCCCGTTGCCGTTTTCAAGGGCAAATTGCGTGACAGGTGAGAATAAATCAACCATTACACACCCATCTGAATGCCGTCACGCACGGCCCGGCTAATCACAGTCGCCATGCGCGCCATATCAAACGGGCTAATTAACGCCTGCATTGACCCACCGCGGTTACCCATCTGATTGGCTGGCGTTACGTTGACATGCTCTCCACTCTCCACGTAAATTGGGCCGTATGAATCATTCGGATACCCAGGCGGTACGACAAAATCCAACCCGCTATGTCCCATAGTCGCCCCGCCTGGGGTTGTCAGAGATAGATTTGTAGCTCCACCGCCCCCGCCACCTCCACCGCCAAGACTAAATCCCAAATCAAACCCGCCCATCTCTGACAACCGCAATAGGCCGCTGATAATAGAGCTTACATAACCAGCGGCATCGCGCAATTGTGGCACTAGCGTACTTTCAAGCGACGACGATACAACGCCAACTGAGTCGATCATACCGTCCTCATTATCCTGCATAACGGTAGCAAGCTCCACGATTTTTGCATTAGCTAGGCCAAGCGCGCCCTCATTAGCCTCTTCCAGCTTTGCTATCAGGCCGTCCATGCCCTCAGTGCGAAATTCCTCTAGTTTGATGTTAGCTTCATCCCATGAGCTCAGGTCAAGCCCCTCGCGCAACATGCGCAGCCCTTCGTTCTGCGATATGTTGCCCAGCGCAATTTCAAAGTCTACGGCGGCAATTAAAGCATCGTCCAG
>Ga0233431_1005038_pt1 | contig 13355 bp, 5 predicted proteins | sample SI_118_April2016_FD_179867 | JGI IMG/M metagenome (GOLD analysis project Ga0233431, IMG submission 179867) | Seawater microbial communities from Saanich Inlet, British Columbia, Canada - SI_118_April2016_200_MG | ecosystem: Environmental > Aquatic > Marine > Inlet | place: Canada: British...
CATTACCCCAAAAGACAAAGCACACGGTATGGATAATAAACCAACAACACTAGCCGAAATAACGGTGGACACCAACCTGGAGAGCTTGAAGTTGTCAATTAAATAAGCAACTATAACTTCAATTATAGAAATCGATACTGTTAACCCGGCTAAAGACAGAAGAAGAAAAAACATAATAGAAAAGAAATAGCCTCCTGTCATTTGCTGAAAAACTGCTGGCAATACAATGTACGAAAGGCTGTATCCTTCGGTTGGTGCAATGCCATAGGCAAATACAGCTGTAAAAATAGCTATTCCAGCGAGCAAAGAAACACACGTGTTCAGAATTGCTGTCTGTGCAACAATTATTCCCAAATTTTCTCTTTTGCTTATGTAAGAACCGTAGGTGATCATTATACCAGATCCTAAGCTAAGGTCAAACAATGATTGACCAAGAGCGTTAAAAATGACAGTGGGGGTAATTTTTGAGAAATCAGGAGCAAATAAAAAAACAAGGCCTTTCCTAGAACCCTCAAGGGTTAATCCTTTGATAACAAGCATAATAATAATTATAAAAAGGACAGGCATTAGGTATTTTGTACATCTTTCAATACCTTTTTTAACACCACCAATGACAACAAATGCTGTTGCTCCCATGCAGAGAATGGAGTAAATAATTGGTTTAAATGTTCCATTAATGGTAGTTTTATGAAGCTGAGTCAATTGCTCTACAGTTTTACCTGAAAAATTATTAAATACTGACATTATAAAATAGTTAAAAGACCATCCAAAGAGAACAATATAGTATGCAAGTATTATTATAACAGTAAATATTCCTATAATACCAGCGTAACGCCATAGAGTATTTGGAGACAATATTCTGAATGAATTTACTACGTCTCGCTGTGCTCTGCGCCCAATTGTCATTTCACATATCATTCCAGTCATACCAAGCAAAATAACGAAAATCAAGTATATAACGAGAAAAGCTGCTCCTCCACTAGAACCAAGCTGATATGGAAATCTCAAAATATTACCAAACCCTATTGCAGACCCTGCTGCTGCCGCGACAATACCAAGCCTGGATCCAAATCCATCTCTTATATTACAACTATTCCGCATGTTAAAATTCTTTCTATCTTACTATTTTCAAGATTCCTACACTTTAGCAAATGCCAATGTAAGGCGCTAGCTAGATTTGCTCTGAGAAAGCCTTTTCGAATGAGAAAACCTATCTCTGTTTTACTGTTTTCACAAATAACAAAATAGAGGAAACATAAGATATAACTCTTTCATTCTGAAATATAATTAAAGTAAATTTCGTCAAAGCAGTAGCGAATTACAAAACTTTTTGACTTTTTATGCAAATGGAGACAGCAATTTCAGCGCTGTTGGAATAAGGTCCACTAAGTCATCCGCAATTAACCCACGCATTCCTTTATTGCCTATTTGACTTGCTAACCCATGCACAAAAGCAGAAAGGCAGGCTGCCTCAAAAGAATTTAACCCAACAGCTGTATTTGCAGCAACCATACCCGTAAGAACATCTCCAGTTCCAGCTGTTGCTAAGGCTGGACAACCGCTTCCATTTATTGACAGCGGTTTTTTCTCTGCTGCTATAACCGTTCTATGTCCTTTTAAGATGACAGTTCCTCCGATTTTTTCTTGCAAGATTTTAGCTTGTAAAATTCTGTCTTTTTCTATGCCTTTATCTAATCCAAATCCTTTGGATAATCTTCTGGCTTCACCAGGATGAGGAGTAAAAACATATTTAGAATTATTTTTCAAAATTTCAGTGGTTTTAGCAATAAGATTCAGTGCATCGGCATCGATAATAATAGCTTTATCTAAAGTTAAAATTTCTGTGAGTAACTGAAGGCAGGATTTATTACTGGACATACCAGGGCCAATAACAATTGAATCTGCTGATTCAGCTAATTTCATAATTTCAGGAATTGATTCTTTACTAAAAAACCCTGTTCCTGAATCTGATATCCTCCGAGTTATTAAAGAAAAAATTCCTTGGTTTACTATCCCTGCCGATTCAGGAATTGCTACAGTAACAAATCCTGCCCCAGAACGAAGTGCTGCTTTTCCGGCAAGAAAAGGAGCTCCCTGATATAGCACGCTTCCTCCAATAACGAGTACTGATCCTAAAGATTTCTTATGGCTATTAGTTGGAATACGTGAAACTATAGGGTATGCATCTATTTTAGTAAATAATGATAATTCACTGTAAACCTCGTCAATATAACTTTCAGGTATTCCAATATCAACAACCTCCAATTGTCCGCAGTACTCCGGTCCCTGCCCAATTATTAATCCTGTTTTTGGTTGAGCTATTGTTATTGTTAAATCGGATCGAACAGCATTTTTTGATACTGTACCTGTATCACCGTTAAGCCCGGAAGGTATATCAATAGCAATTACAGGCAAATTTAATGTATTAATTGTTGCAATCCAATTATCATATGGCTGTCTTAGGGCTCCACTAAATCCTGTTCCCAAAAGTCCATCTATAATAATGTCTCCTTTGAAAAAATCATTAACGGAAAGTTTAGCTTTGACATCAACAAAAATACCTTCTGGCAACATTTCAGCATATTTTTTTGCATCACCCTTTAATTCGCAAATTGGACAAACAGAATATACAACAACATCTGCATTGCAATTTTCATATAAAAACTTTGCTGTTACGTAAACATCGCCACCATTATTTCCTCTTCCAGCTAACAAAAGAAAACGTTTAATATGAGAAAAATCGACATGCTCTAAATAATCTAAAATCTTTTCTCCTGCACCAATTCCGGCCTTTTCCATTAAAACACTGCCAGGTATTTTGGCTTCTTCAATTGTTTTTATATCAAGCTCGCGCATTTGATCTACTGAAACAACTTTCACTCTCAAAATTTCCTCATTTATTAATTTCCATATTTGTTTTTACAATAAAGATAAAAAGACTGATCGATTTTTATTTATTCATGCAGAATAACAAGATGGAATGGGTCAACAATTTTTATCTCACCTAGAACACGAATCTTCTCGAGATAAGAATAGGCTTACCTATAATATGCATAAAGCATTATTGTAAGATTTTCTTACGGAAACCTTTCCTCGTAGATAAATCTATAAACTTTTATTGATTTTACAAATTGAGAAAAGAGGTGAAATACAGTTAATGGCTAATCTGTATTAAAAATAAGAACTTGCAGAAGGACTTCCGACAAGGAGATCTAGCACAGTCGTTTTGCCGCATTTTGAATCTAAAATGCAAGTTAAAAGTATCTATTATTGGCACGTTAAATATAATTATGCCACTAAAAAAGCTCTTCGAATATCCGAAGAGCTTTTAAAATATTCCTTAGGAATATTATATTTTACCTACATAATTGTTCCAAAATTTTTAAAGAATTGAAAACGTTTTTTTGCATCAGCCTCAGCTTCCACATAGAGCTTTTCAGCCATATCAGGAGCAGTTTTCATTAATGCGCCATAACGTCGTTCACTTCTAATAAATTCCTGGAAGTTTCCAGTAGGTTCTTTTGTTTCCCATATGTATGGTTTCTCAAGAGCAGGATTGTAGCGATATAATGGCCAATAAGCGCATTCTACAGCCAATTTCTGTCTTTCTTGAGTTTTCATCATATCAATACCATGTGCAATACATGGAGAATAGGCTAATATGATTGAAGGTCCCTTGTGAGCCCCTGCTTCTTGGAAAGCTTTTAATGTCTGAACTCTATTTGCTCCAAGAGAAATAGAAGCAACATAAACATCTCCATATATCATACACATAAAACCAAGGTTTTTCTTAGGTTTACGCATGCCAGCATTTGCAAACTTAGCTACAGCGGCAATTGGGGTGGATTTAGAAGCTTGTCCTCCTGTGTTTGAATAAACTTCAGTGTCTAAGACAAGAATATTAACATCTCTACCTGATGCTACAACGTGATCAAGTCCACCATACCCAATATCATTAGCCCAGCCGTCACCACCAATAATCCAAACACTCTTGTCTACAAAGTAGTCCTGAAGTTCATGAATTTTTTCGAGTTCTGGCCTACAATCACATTTGCATACTTTTATTGCGGTTGCAATTTGCTCTTTGGCATTTTCCTGAGCTGCGATAGCTTTATCACTTACATCATCCCAAAGGACCATGCAGTTTTTAAGAGCTGTTGCTAAATCTTGATTTTTAATATCATTTGCAAGAAGCTTTTCTACATTCATTTTCAACTGTATGCGGTTATTATCGACGGCAAGACGCATGCCGAAGCCATATTCCGCATTGTCTTCAAACAGTGAATTTGCCCATGATGGTCCATGACCGTTTTCGTCATGACAATAAGGTACTGTTGGAAAAGTCCCTCCGTAAATAGAAGAACAACCTGTTGCGTTAGCCGCAATCATACGGTTTCCATAAAGCTGTGACATTATCCTAACATATGGAGTTTCACCACAACCCGCGCAAGCACCTGAGAATTCAAACAGAGGTTGCTTAAACATTGCACCTTTAAGTGAATCTTCCGCAACACCATCGAAAACTTTTTCTGGAAGTTCGTCGAAAAAGAGGTAGTTTGCTTTTTCTCCAGCAGCCTTTTCCACCTCGATGGAGCTGAATTCTAATGCTTTAGACTTGACAGGGCATGTATTTACACAAACACCGCAACCTGTACAATCATCAACATAAATTTGCACCTTATATGCTAGATCCTTATCATTCTTAGTTTTTGATTTAAGTGTAGTAAATGTAGCCGGGGCTCTTTCCAGGTCCGCGGGAGCAATCTGCTTAGCTCTGATTACAGCATGGGGACAGGAGTTAACACATTGGTTGCATTGAATACACTTTTCCGAAATCCATTTTGGGATACGTGGACCAATTCCACGTTTTTCCAGTCTGGAAGTAGCCGTCGGGACAGTACCATCAAAAGACATTTTTGATACAGGGATATCATCGCCTTTTAAATGTAATGTAGGTTTAACTACTTCTCTAGCGAAAGCATCGGCGTCATCAGCAATAAGTTTGGGAGCGGTAAATGACTTAGTAACTGCAGCAGGAACTTTAACTTGCTTTAATGCTTTAGAAGCATGATCAACACAGTCACAGTTCATCTTTACAATGTCTTCGCCTTTTTTGCTGTAAGTTTTTTTGATTGATTTTTTAATCAATTCAATTGCCTCGTTTTCAGGAAGTATCCCTGAAATTTTAAAGAAAGCAGCTTGCATAACTGTATTAACTCTTTCACCTAAACCTGCATCTTCAGCAATTTTCTTTGCATTGATATTATAGAATTTGATTTTCTTATCAATGATTGTTTCTTGCATATCTTTAGTTAGATGATCAAATACTTCAGAACTCTCTATTTCTGAGTTAAGCAGAAATGTCCCTCCTTTTTTGATGCCAGCTAACATATCATAACGCCCGATATAGGCAGCATTATGACATGCAACAAAATTAGGATGAGTCACCAAATATGGACTTCTAATTTTTTCTTTTCCGAAGCGAAGATGTGACACTGTAATGCCATAAGATTTTTTAGAATCATATACAAAATAACCTTGAGCATACATATCAGTGTTGTCACCGATTATTTTAATAGAGTTTTTGTTTGCTCCAACTGTTCCGTCAGATCCTAACCCCCAGAACATACAACCGATCGTATCTGGATGTTCTGTATTAATTATGTCTTTTACAGGTATTGAAAGCTTGGAAACATCATCTTCGATACCAACAGTAAAACTATGAAACGCAGCACCGTCAAGATGGTCAAAGACAGCTTTTACCATAGAAGGAGTAAACTCCTTACTTGATAGGCCATAACGCCCACCGATTACTTCGATATCTTTATGTGCTAATGTTGTCGCAACATCCATATATAGTGGTTCACCTATAGAACCAGGTTCTTTGGTTCTATCAAGAACCGCGATTTTTTTAACTGAAGCAGGAATAGTATCAATAAAGGCTTTTACAGAAAATGGACGGTAAAGTCTAACTTTGATAGCACCAACCTTTTCTCCATTAGCAACAAGGTATTCAACTGTTTCATCTATTGTATCTGTACCAGACCCCATTGCGATAATGATTTTTTCAGCATCAGGAGCCCCTACATAATCAAACAAATGATATTGACGGCCAATTTTAGCGGCCAATTTATCCATGTATTCCTGAACAATTTCAGGAGCTGCACCATAATATTTATTAACAGTTTCGCGACCCTGAAAATATACATCAGGGTTCTGTGCTGCAACCTTTATTACAGGTTTTTCAGGACGCATGGCTCTGTTGCGGAATCTCTGTATATATTCTGGTTCGCATAGTTCGGCAATAGTATCAAATGAGATTTCTTCAACCTTCTGTATTTCATGCGAAGTGCGGAATCCATCAAAGAAAGACAGGAAAGGAATCTGACTTTTGAGAGTTGCAAGATGACTTACTGTGGCTAAGTCCATCTCTTCTTGAATTGAACCTGCTGCCATTATAGCAAAACCGGTATTTCTACAGCTCATTACATCGGAATGATCCCCAAAAATAGCTAGAGATTGACACGCAAGAGAACGAGCAGACACATGAAATACGGTTGGAAGCATTTCACCAGCAATCTTGTGCATATTTGGGATCATCAGTAGAAGCCCCTGAGATGCGGTATAAGTCGTAGTCAGAGAGCCGGCACTAAGTGCGCCGTGAACAGCTCCTGCTGCTCCAGCTTCTGATTGCATTTCAACCACTTCAACAGTAGTACCAAAAATATTTTTTAAACCTTGGCTTGCCCAGGCGTCAGCCATTTCTCCCATGTCTGATGATGGCGTGATAGGATAGATTGCTGCGACTTCACTGAAAGCGTAAGCTACATGTGACGCAGCAGTATTACCTGTTATAGTAACTTTCTTACCCATTTTTACCCTCCATTAGTTGTTTTACATGATTTACTGGACTTGTTCAATGTTAACTGATTAAATAGTTAACAACAAATAAGCCCCAAAAAACGACGATCAATACCCAAAGTATAGCAAGTAATGGAATTTTCAACAGCAGCTTAATGAGAATGATCAGATTTAGCATACTCATAATTAAGTATGATTTTGCTACTTAATCATCGAATAGAATCAAAAATATTCAAAACGATAATATCTTTGATTTTGAGGAGAGCATTTATCTTTTTAAGGCAAATAGATCATAAGAACAATAAGAAGAGTCAACAAAAAAATGGCGGGAGTGACGGGACTCGAACCCGCAACACCCAGCGTGACAGGCTGGTACTCTAACCAGTTGAGCTACACCCCCGCTTAAAACAGTCAGATAAAATATCGCAAGAATTTAAGTTTGCAAGATATTATTTTAAAAAATTAAATAATTTTATATTATTTATTAGGAAATTCATGTTATCTTTAGGAACAACTGCCACTGTCACCTCCCAAAAGGAATTAACATGTTTTTTTGAGTTGCCAGACTAATCTGTTATTATACCTTGAAGGTGGTAAGCATATTATTTGGAAACCTTAATTTTAAACAGTATGTTAGATTTTGATATACACACACAATATTTTTTTGAAAAAAGTCAAATGCAGAAATTTATAGATAAAATTAAGCGAAATGTTTTGGAACAGCCAAAGTTTATTCCTACAACAAAGGAGGAATTAGAACAAATTGGCTGGTATGAGATTGATGTTCTTTTGATAACGGGAGACGCATATATTGATCATCCATCGTTTGGTGTTTCAATTATTGGGCGTGTGCTGATCGCTGCCGGTTATAGAGTGGGAATAATAGCACAGCCTGATTGGCATAATTCAGCATCAATAAAAATTTTAGGAATCCCAAAGATTGCTTGTGCCATTTCATCTGGAAATATGGACTCCATGCTTAACATATATACTGCGGCACGCAGATTAAGAAAAAAAGACGCATTTTCTCCTGGAGGAAAAATCAATCTTAGGCCTCCTAGGTCACTAATTGCTTATGCAAACTTAGCTCGTTCTGCTTTTTCAGAAGTTCCAATAATCATTGGCGGTATAGAAGCTAGTATGCGTAGGTTTTCACACTATGATTACTGGAAAGACAAAATACTACCTAGTATTCTAGTTAACACAAAAGCAGAGTTGCTGATTTACGGAATGGGGGAAAAGGCCATCGTGGAAGCAATTGACATGCTAAAATCGGTCTATTTTTCGAAATTGCACGCGGAATCTCAGCCACAAAAGGGATATCTGGAAGCTTGCAATGAGAATAGGCTTGGCTATCGTTTATCAGCAGACAAATATAAATTCGCCAGTATTTTAGGAACAGTAAGAATGCTTGGAAAAAAAGAATCCCTAGAATTTGCTGACTCAAAAGGTAACAGTTATCGAAAGCTTCCGCCATACAAAGAGATTCTATCAATACCCGGTGCTTTACTCCTCTCTCATAAAATAATTGAAGAGGAAATGAATCCATATTCTGCAAAAGGAATAATGCAACCTTATGAAGAAAGGATAGTCGTTGCTGAACCACCACCGATGCCGCTGTCGACGTTGGAGATGGATTTCATTTACAATTTACCATATGCTGGGCTACCACATCCAAAATACAATAAAAAGATTCCAGCTTATGAAATGATAAAGGACTCTATTGTTTCGGTAAGGGGATGTCCTGGTGGATGTTCTTTCTGTGGATTAGGTTTGCATCAAGGAAAATTCATTAGTTCAAGAAGTGAAGAATCAATATTAAGTGAAGCTCAAAAGCTAGCATCTAAAAAAGTTTTCCATGGAACAATATCTGATATTGGCGGTCCAACGGCTAATGCCTATGGTAATAAATCAGTCAATCTTAAGGTTTGCATGAATTGTAGACGTCCTTCGTGTCTTTTTCCTGAAATTTGTAGTAATTATCTTATTGACGAAAGTAAACTACTAAACCTTCTCAAAAAAGTTTCACGTTTACCTAAAATAAAGCATGTTTTTCTTAATTCGGGAATAAGGCTAGATTTAGCGTTGCACCAGAAAAAATTAATGAAATCGATAATAAAAAATAATGTTTCGGGGCATTTAAAGGTTGCTCCAGAGCATTTGGATAAACAAGCATTGAACCTAATGCGAAAAAATGCGGCAGAAGATTTTTTTACATTTATGAAATTTTTCGATAAAGAAACTCGTGCCATTGGGAAAAAACAATATATCGTTCCATATTTTATCTCTAATTTTCCAGGATGTGATGATAAAGCAGCAGAAACAGTTGATAGATTTCTTTCAAAAACAAGATGGGCGCTTCAGCAGGTTCAGGATTTCATTCCGTTGCCTATGACGATAGCATCAGCTATGTATTATGAATGCCTTGACTACAACGGAAATTCGATAAAAGTAAACAAAGGCTTAAAAGAAAGAAGACATCAGCTTGCCATGCTTAAAGGAAATAGAAATTGAGAAGAGTCTTATAGATTTATTTGAGCAGAAAAATTTTCGTCAAAAGAATCTAGCAGGCTTGAAAAAGGTGTTTAACACATTCAATTATCAGACTGTTCTTTCAGCTTTGCGCACGAGTTATCTACAACGCTGATAGAAAGTCAAGTTAAACTTGTTTTATTATTTTTCGTTTAACGAAAAATATAAAGCTGTTGTATATAAGCAGTTTCAGAGCAAATTCCTATTCTATAAATTTAGTTCTGATATGATACTTAACAATATATGGTGAGATATGACAAAACTTCATAATTTAGAATTGACACGGCCAATAATATTTTTTGATTTGGAAGCGACAGGAACTAATCCTCAGGTTGATAGGATCGTTGAAATTTGTGTAGCTAAATTAATGCCTGGAGGAGAGAGTCAGATAAAGACTCGCAGGTTAAACCCCGAACGGCCTATTCCTGCAGAATCAACTGAGATCCATGGAATAACAGATAAAGACGTTGCAGATGAGCCGACTTTCCCGCAGATTTCAGCTTCACTAAACCTGTTTTTTGAAGATTGTGATTTAGCGGGTTACAACATAGTTAGATATGATATTCCACTTTTAACGAATGAGTTTAAAAGAGCTGGGCTTGATTTCTCTATATCCGGCAAGCGGCTTATTGATGCACAGAATATTTTTCATAAAATGGAACCAAGAACTTTAAGCGCGGCAATGAAATTTTTTTGTGGGAAGGAAATTGTTGATGCTCACACTGCTGAAGCAGACGTAATTGCAACAATTTCTGTCCTAGATGCTCAGATGGAAAGATATTCAGAGCTTCCCAGGGACATTGACAAACTTCATGAATTTTGTAACCCTATTGATCCCAGATGGATTGACAGTACGGGAAAATTTAAATGGGATGATAATGGTGAAGCTGTTATTGCATTTGGAAAAAATAAAGGGGTTTTATTAAAAGAAATAGCTTCAAAGAATCCAGGTTTTTTATCATGGATTATGCGGATGGATTTTAATGAGGACGCTAAAAAAATAGCCAAAGATGGCCTAGCTGGTAAATTCCCTAGGAAAAAAGAGTCAGATTAAAAAGAGAGTTTTTTTACTTATGGATAAGCAATATAATAATAAAAAGATTTCTGTTTTAGCAAGCTTGCTTGACGATGAAAACAATGATATTGCTACTTCTGCAATGTCAAAATTATTGTCATATGGGAAAGAGATTGGTCCTATTATCAGTGAAATGCAGGAGAGCCCTAATTTGCTTATCAGACGTAGAATTCATCAGATGCAGGCCATAATTAAAACTAGAAATAACAGAGAAAATTTATCCCGTCGGTTTCATAATAAACATTCAGGACTTTGGCGAGGGTTAAATGAACTACATTTGCTCTGGTACGATAATGATAATACAGAAGTATTGAGAAGTTTGCGAAAAGAACTCCTTGAAAAAGCTGAAATTATTAAACCTTCTACAACGGAGAAACTTGTGAGGTTGATGAAGGCAATGTCTTTTACTTGTTCTAGCAAAGGAGATATTGAGCCTGATTTTTATTGTATAGGGTCTGTGCTAGAAACGAAAGTTGGAGCCGATTTTATTATTTGCTCTATTGCACGAACGATAGCATATTATTATGGTTGGAAAGGTGATATCGTTTACAGCCGCAAAGAGGGATATATTCTTCTTGATAGCTTTGGATATAAAATACAGCCTAAAAAATGGAAAATTAACAAAGTTGCTGGGAATGAAGGGTACAAGGTATGGAACACTGGGATGTTGTTAAAACATGCGATATTTCATTTATATTTATGTGCCATAAGTTCCGACAGTATTAGATATGTATACACTATCGGTTTATGCTTAAGCAAAATGCTTGAAAAAGATGATGTCAATAAGTTGCTATCTTACCCGTTTAATGGGATAGAGCATTCAAAAATCTGAAGAAAATTTGAATTTTTAATCTCAAAAGTACTGGTTTTTCCCTCGTTTACCTTGATTAACAGCTTCTTAAATCCAGGATGAAGTCTTAATATTTCTATGCTAATTTTTGTATTAATGAAATTCCATGTAAACTGACTTTTGATTTTGTTTTCATCCCATATAATATCCTTTGCAGTTTTTATGGGTTTTGTTTGGTTAGTGCCCATGCTACTATTTGTTGATCTCTTATTATTTTTTATAGATAAGGAAACCTGTGATTTTAGCGTACATGGCAAATAACTGATATCAATATTATTTTTGAAACATAACGATATAAGTTTTTTATATAATTTTGTTTTACGAATTTTTTTGGGAAGTATTAATTGTTTGATTGGTATCTGAGATAAGAGATATAGTAATCCTCCACTATACTTTTTAGAGATTTTAGTTATAACTACGCTTTCCAGTGAATTTACACCTTCTTTTTTCAGTTTATCAACAATTATTCTGCCAAGCTTGTCAGGACAGTTTATGAGATTTGGATAGCTATAGGAGTTAGACTTGACAATTATTGCTGGAGGAGTATTTCCAGTCCCCTGAATTATAGTAATCTTACCTATACCGAAAATATTGCCGTACAAGCATAAGATAAATAATCCCCAAATTAAGCTGATAAATATTAATATATTTTTCTTTTTATGTATTATGCATAGACTTGTCAATAAAACATAGAATATTATCAAAACGATAAGCGGTGGTTGCTGATAATATTTAGTAAATGCTGAATAAGCTCCCCAGTTTGCGATATGGATAATGATTGAAATTATCCCATCTAATAAAAAATTTAACAAAAACAGAGATTTCCCTAAAATAAAGAATGTTAATATTTTTATAAATCCGATAAGAAATAACGGAAGCAACAAGGGAAGGATTAAAATATTTAATAATATCATTGAAGGAATAAACAGGCTTTGATAGTATAAGATTAGACCGGTTCCAGCTATCCCTGCAATGGCACTTGTAATTGTTAGAAGTAATACTTTTTTACGAAAAGCATATCCTATTCTCTTCAAAAATGTGAAATTTGCAGAAACAACCCAATTGTTTTTTTCTTCTATTATCCTTACACAGTTATTTGTTTTTTCCCATGAAAGAACCAAAAAACCTGCAATGATAAATGAGAATTGAAATCCGGTATTATTGACAGCGAACGGGTTCAGCAATAGTATTATGACTGCCGCAAAAGCAATAGAGTTAAGTGGACGAATAGAATAAAAAAAGGCCTTGTGAAAGCAGAAAACGCTTATCATGAGCAATGCTCTTAAACCAGACGGGCGAAAACCGGTTAAAAAAACATAACAAAATAAGACAAGAGGTACTATCAGGTATCTTGGAGTTATGGGTAGTGCTCTGAAAATAAATAATAGAATTAATGCAAGTATTCCTACATGAAGCCCACTTATTGCAAGAATGTGAATAGTTCCACTTCGCAGGAATATCTGTTTCATTTGACTAGTAAGCCCCTGCCTACAACCAAAAAAGAAACCAGCTAGGAAGGCCTTTGTTTCTTTAACTTCTATATCGCTGCATAAGGCATTTAACGCGAAGTTTCGAAAAGAATAAATTTCTCGATATAGATTGAACGGAAATCCTGCATATCCATTTGTTTTATAGCTTGAGCAGACAAATAATTTATTTATTTTCTGACTTCTAAGGTATTTAGCATAATCGAAGCTGCCGGGAAAGGGAGCATTCTGAGGGGAGATAAAGTTTCCTTCTAACTCTAGTATTTCACCGTAAGGTGGTGGCGTGCAGTTGCGAGGAAGAACAACATTGGTTAAACCTGACGATTTTAACCATTTGTCTTTGTCGCTGCATTTGATAGCTCGAACCACCATCTTTATATATTTGGGTGCCGGTAGCCATGAGACTTTATTATCAGTAAGTTCTGGATCTGTTACAATTGCTTTTATTTGAGCACCACAATTTTCAGAAGGCAACAGATTAGAGTAATTATTTGAAAATTGACTATTATAAAAAAATGAAATTGCTAAGCCAACTATACACCAAACTGTA
>Ga0233431_1005039_pt1 | contig 13349 bp, 10 predicted proteins | sample SI_118_April2016_FD_179867 | JGI IMG/M metagenome (GOLD analysis project Ga0233431, IMG submission 179867) | Seawater microbial communities from Saanich Inlet, British Columbia, Canada - SI_118_April2016_200_MG | ecosystem: Environmental > Aquatic > Marine > Inlet | place: Canada: British...
GCTGTAGCGGGGCTGGCTGTAGCGGGGTTTTATTTTTAAATTCTTTGGCGGGGTAAACGCTTGCCTATGTCAGCCAACGTATCAATTTATCAAAGTAGAACTGTATCAATTTATCTAAACGTTATAGGCGCCCGTGATCGGATATCCTTATATCTAATAAACCGAATAAATAAGGAGACGAAACTTGATAATTAGAGATCAAAAACTTCGTAAAGTGTCTAACAGCGTTTTTCAAGAAGCCAAACTTTCGGAGGATAGAAGTAGACCCTTAGAGTGGCGTAGAAATTTTAATCAGATTAATCTTCCACTCAAGAACATCAAAATCGTTAATACCTGTAATATACACGATGTTGATTTTGACTTTAAAAATAGTAATGCTACACCTCTCAATTTGGTTAAAACAGATATTTCTGATCAAATCGCTATCAAAGGAATAGTAGATGAGGATCAAATTGGGGATCGATTATATTTCGCTATCGAGGAGGGAGAAGATAATATATTTTCTATAGAAAGATCACCAGGCAATATAATAGTTTCTATAAAAGTTGGAAAGCCTACCAAGGAAGATACTTCTGAGGATGTTGAAAGAGTTCCTCCAGGATTATATTACGGTTTGGCATTCCGTACTAATTTTAAACCAGAGGAGGATGATATGTTTTTGGATTTAACTGCCCCAAAAGAACAATTATTGTCCTTAATTTCCGCGCTTAGAGCAGATACTAATTCCACTCTTAATGTAGTTGCTAAATTGCTCTCATTTACATATGAAGTGGATGATGCATTAAGAGAGCCTTCTTACCCACAAGACATAATTATTATTGACGCTAACCCATGCTTTCTTGCTTGGGCAAATGTAACTTCAAAAATTGGTCGTCATTACTTAATTTCAGAGTCCCAATATGATGATGGAGATGAGGAGGAAGTTGAAAATTTATATCAAGAAGAATCAACCCCAGAAAAAAGATTACACGAAGAATTGTTAAAAGTAGCGCAGTCATCTACAAAATCATTAAATGGCTTAGTAAAAGCAATTTGGGTGTTAATCATCGTAATTGCAATGTATGTTTTTTTAAATTGATTATAAAACCAGTTTGTAAAATATATTAGGAGATGAAGTAAAAAATGTACTTTTTAGCCCTGCTATTTTTTTTAGGATGTATTTTTAATTTGTTTTTTGGTGATCTGGACGAAGCTGTTTGGGGTTTAGCAATATCTATTGTTTTAAGCGCTGGAACTTATTTTTGGGTTATGGAAGATGAAAAGTTCACAAACCGTATAAGACTTCCGATCATTATAACAGTTGTGATTTTTGGAGGAGCTTTTGGTCTTACAAAGGCGTTAGAGGAAATCGAAATAAATGCTGAAAAATATGTGCTTGTAACAAAAATACGGAATAGTTTTCCAGAAACAGCTCAGTTAATCCAAATCGGAATGGAAGACAAAAAAATATCAATACTTGAGTATCAAAACATTCAAAAGCAATATCAAAAATTGAGAAAAGATAATGCAAAACAAGTTTTATCCAACCCTTTAGATTCAACTAATTAATATATATTCATCCAAATTTAAAAAACATTCCCCAGATATGAACAATAATGTTCTTGATCTCCAATAAACCGAAATGAAATTTTGATTCATTTGATTATGCTTGGTCAAATATAGTTGAATATATCTTTACATAAATTTGAAACATTGTTAGTGATTTACAGAACATTTTTTTATCGTTGCAGATCGGATATAATTCCAAATCATATGATATCCAGATCTGCACAATAACCGATTATGAGGCACAAATGAATATTCTATTGGTGACTCTTCTTTTTCTTCTTTTTGGCTATATAATATGGATTAATCACAAACTTGAAAAAGAAAAGAAAAGAAACAGGTTTACTCAAGCATTCATTGCAGGCATTACCAGAGCAATTAGTGATTACAAAAGCCGGACGGACATAGACAAATGTGACAAAGACAACTACCCTCAACGTAGTAAAAATCTACCAATTCCTTATGAAAATTTACTTAAATGCGTAGGCTGGGAGTTTGATAAAGATTTTTGGGTGGAACCTTATAAAAAATGGCTCAAATATGACAGGGAGTTGTTTGATGATTCAAAGTATAGAAACGATGGGTTTTATTTTATCTACTTAGACTTTTTTGACGATCGCCTAAAATTATGGTTTTCCAATGAGTTGATTTCAGAAAAGGATAAATCTTATATTCGAGACGATGTCGAAATAACAGAAAATAATGTTGGTGAATTAGAAGGTGAGATAGGCATGTTTAAAGATTTACTTAACGGCGAACTACCTATCGATTCTTTTACATCTGACAATTTTGATGAGAAAATGTTGCAAATGTTCAATCACCTAAAACATGAAAAACTCGAAGAACTAAAAAAATACATTTTACCAAAGACAACCCAATAACAAACCAGTCAGAACCAGTTTCAATTGCTTTAACAATTTTGATAGCAACAAATAAGGTTACCAAAACTATTTATGAGAGTATATTATTTTACAGCTGAACAATTTGCTTTATCCAATATTATTAATGAAAGAATAAAAATTTCATTGTGGGATGATTTAAATGACCCTTTTGAGCTATCTGGTATTGATTTGTCAGATAAAGATTTTCGCAGTGCGTTTAACGCTGGAAGAAAGACACAAAGAGAATTTTCAGGGGTTATTTGTTTTTCCAGAGGATGGAATTATCCTATGTTGTGGGGGCATTATGGAGATAAGCACAAAGGAATTTGCTTAGGATTTGACATCGAAGATAAGCATATTGAAAAAATACATTATTCCACAGAAAAGTTAAAACCAGAAATCGATATGAATAAAAAGTATGGAGGACTAACAATAGAAATCGTTAAAAAATTATTGTGTTGGAAGTATAAAGGTTGGGAATATGAAGATGAAGTAAGAATTATAGTGCAACTAAAAGAGAGAGATTCTTCAGGATTTTACTTCACTGATTTTAAGGGGAATATGGAATTAAAAGAGATCATTCTTGGCCATAGATCCAATCTTAAGCTTGAACAAGTCGCTAAGTATTTATGTTCATACAAAACGGAAGTGAGTGTTTTTAAATCAAGAATAGCGTTCAAAAAATACGAAGTTGTTAGGGATGAATCAATTAATGAATATATACATCGTGCCTAATTTAATTCAGACCACCTCACAATGATTCAACTTTATAGGATAATCAAATTTACTATTCACGGATTTTTTTCACTCAACCTTTTTAATTTATAAAAAATATGACAGCAATTTTTAACAAAATTTTCGAATAAGCAAATGTGATATTCAATCAGCCTAATTATTTGACAAGTATACAATTCATCCCCAGGCACATTTTATATCTGGTTCAACCAACATTGATACGCCCAACTTCATCTCAACAAAAGCACCTTCCATACAATCTCTTACAATCCCTTCCACCTTGTCAGCAATTTCCTCGTTTGCTTCAACAATTATTTCATCATGAAGAATATGCACAATTCTGGCATCCATATCCCTTAATTTTGCATCGAGCATTAACAAAGCAAATTTAAATCCATCAGACCCCGTTCCCTGGACAGGAAAGTTTATGATACTGTTATCTGTAGTTGAATTTGTAACGACCATTCTCCTACCCATTCTTGTGGTAACATATCCATTGTTCCTGGATTCCCTAACCGTTTTATCACGCCATTTAAACAGGTCCGGAAAAGATCCCATATAAGTATTAACGAAACCCTGAACATCTTGTAAAGAAACTATTAATCCATTTTTAATAAGAATTTCATGAATTGAATATTGCGTCATCCCATTATTAATACCAACGACAATTATTTTTGCAATTGCTCTTAATTCAGAAGGTTTCAAAGAAAAACCATTGAAAATAACCCTGGCAACTTCTTCATAAATATCTTTCCCACTTTCAAAAATATCAATTAAGTTCTGTTCGTCAGCCAACCCAGCAATAATTCTGACCTCAAACGCAGAGTAGTCTGCACTTATAAGTTTATATCCTGCCGGTGCTATAAAAAATGATCTCATGGGACCTGAATTTTTAACCCGATGCAGCTCTCTGTCAAATCTGCCTGTTTTTGTGGCGACCTGTTGAATTTCATCACGAACCCTGTAATCACCACCATCAGCAAGATTAATATATCTTTCAATATCCTTGTACTCTTTTCCAGTAGAACCCTGTTTTAAAAGTGCCTCTTGATATGCCAACATTGAAACCACATCGATCTCCATGCCGGTCATTTCTATTCTTGCTGTTACCCAGATCAACCTTGATTCAAGTTCAAAAATATTTCCCAACCCCAACCTTTTTTTCAAAGCTTTCTGTTTTATCCAAACCTTATAAATTTGGGACACAGTCAGCAGCAGATCAGGAGCATCTATAAACCCGTACTGCTTAAAGATAGATTGTTGTGTTATTGAATTTAAAGGAACTTCGCCATTCCTGATAATTTTTTCATTTAATACAACATCAATAATTTTAACTTTTTCATAAGCTGCACCAAATTCAATAATTTTTCTGGCCAGAGCTTTTCCATTATTTGTGATTATCTTCCTGTCACCTAAAAACACTTTAGCAAGCAATTCCTCAAACCAAGCAGAGTCATATTTCAAAGAAATCGGAAAAACAAAAGTACCGGCACCAATATAAATCAAGTCACCGGAACCTTCAGGAATATAAATAACAATAAATTTATCAGGTATGGGATCTATAGTTTCATCCACAGAATCTTTGTGCAAATAGGACTTAAGATTAATAGTTCTGAAGATCTCAAATGAATTTATCTGCTTGTAGAAATCTAAAACCTGATCTTTTAGACCAACACCATTAACAGCGTTACCCCAGGCGTGTGGCAACTTTATGCTAAAGTTCTGAAAGTGTTTGTACTTCTCCTTAAAGTGCTTTAGTACATCAGCATATTGTTTGTTATTGGAGAAAATTATTGGTGACACATAGCCACGGTTACAAAGAGATTGGTCCAGGCATTTGGATATTCTTGCTGGAAGGTTATTTTTAGTACAAGGTAAATTATTGTATAATATATTATATAATACAGAAATTGACCTTTGTTTTAACTTATAAGAATTTAATTGTCCCTTATTCATTTTAGGGTCATTTTCTTTGTATATATCTTTGTAAGAATTATCTTTCTCCCAAAAACACAATGGGCTGGTAACGTCATTTACTTTATCAAGATTATTAGCTCTTAAAACACAAAGTATTTTTCTTTGAAATTCTTTTGCTACAGATGCCTTGACCTTTACAAATACATTGGCCATAAAACCTATATCCTGATTTAAAAACCCGAATTCTCTGACAAATGGTTCAAGTGCTGCTATTGCTGCAGTTTCTTTGTTTTTTGACTGTGACTTATCGATTTGTTTATTGGGTGCCGGTAAGAGCTGTGGCCAGAACTTTGCTGCAACAATAATATCCACAGAATCTTTATTAACAGGGCGTATGCGATGAATACCCTGGTTTAATTCCCACTCCATATTGATTTCAACCCAATTATCGCGGATGTCTTCATCTTTTTTGTCAGGAAATAAAATGAAAGCGTCCTGCCCGGCACTATTAATATTTGCGATAGGTAAACCAATAACAAATACAGCATCACATTCCTTGAAGGTATTTATTCCTCTGGGACCAAAGAAATGATACCCCATGTATGTTCTGCTGTTGTCAATCTGGCTGCAGATATCAAGCACTCTTTTTTCAATGAATTGATAAGTATAGACCATGATTTTTGTGGCGGTCGTTTCATTGATCATTTCAGTAAGAAGTCTTTTAAAATCTTTATCCTTACTTCTTCTGACGGTTGGGCGGGAGGTGTTGACAATAATATGAATCCTGTTGCTTTTCCATTCAACATCGGCATTGACGGTTTTTATATTCCTGCGGGTGAGTGCATTAGCCACCTTACCATTGCCGGTGCCGTCCAGAACCTTCAGGGGCGCATCCCGAAACCCTAAGGATGAAATGCATTTATAATTGAATAAAAGATCGCCTTTTGCGGTGATAAGAAGGTATGAATAGCTATCATTGTCCTGTAGTCCTTTGATCCAGTTAACCGCTTTAAGATCAACACCTTTATAATAAAGCTTGGTGTCAGAGATTTGGTCGATGGCTGTAATTATATTTTCAATTTGTTTTTTTATCTGCTGTTCATCACGTTCAGAATACTTCGCCAAAAGTTCGATCAGGGAATCTTCTGTTTGGTCAGTACCGACAAGTTTTCTGCCGTTGATAATCATGGGGTAGGCATTCTCTTTTAAAATTTGATCACCTATTTTATGCCCCAGGTCAAAAAGTGTGGTTATCAATAAATAATCAAGATCTGTTAATATTATTGAAAGGGTCCGCATCTGTCGTTCAGAGCAGGTATCTTCTAAAAGCAGTCCGGACTTTAAATTTTCATCCATTATAATGAGGTCAAGGTTTTCGAAGCGTTTTTCAGAATACTGAAGCATGTGGTGAGTCACGAAATAGACATCATGGTTCATATTTTCAAATTGACCGTAATAAGCGCAGGTGGTCTTTCTGTATTCGCAGCCGCTGCATAGAATTTCTGCTGGGGAAAAACCCTTTGTTGTGATTTCTTTTAATTCATCTTTTTTAGGGCACAAGGTTTCCCTTGATTCAATAAGAGAGAAACGATCATGGTCAGGGCATAATTCACAGATTTGCTCATACGCTTCTTTTTGAAGATCTTTGTTGAAGCAGCTGTATATCACTTTTTTACCGACCATATCATTGACAAGATATTCAAGTCCCGCACGAGATTTCCCAACACCTGGTGTTAATACAATAATACTATTATCTTTGGTTTTAAGTTCGGCATGAATTATTTTTCGGGCATCTTCTATGGTTTCAAACTGTGATGGCAGCTGTATGATAGGCGATACCGGTTTCTGAGTTTGATGATCCTGGTATCCTTTAATATTTGTCCATTTGTAAAGAGGCAATCCTTTATTATCTTTATCTCTGTAGGCTGCACAATCTGTGTTGAAACATTTAAGATTATAAAAAGGGGGATAGGCGACTGCATTACCGGTTGTACTTTTGCAAACAGGGCATTTTAATCCTTCAAATGAGATTGCTTTTGTATGGCCACGTTTTGCAATAACACAATGGATATTCTGCTCTATTAGCATTTTATGCATGGCTTGAAGAGCTATGGGGTTATCAAGATCTCTTCGAAACTTCAAATAGTTAAAAGGTTTGATTTTGATTTCCCCTAATACCTTTTGATATTGAATTAATTTGTCGCCCAAACCATTAAGGGATGTAAGGTCAATGACAGGTTCAAATTTCAAAAATTGATCCATGAATTCTATCACCACATCAGGATCAAGACGTCCCTTTGTTAAATGGAGGTAATCATTGACTGTGAATGTGCTTTCAAACATCTCTGCCGGTACAACAACTGAGTGCCTGTCTACCAGATCTTTATTGCTATGATTGTGATGCCCTTTATACGCGAAGATCTGGTGAGGCATACCTTTATCCTCGCTTGGTCCGGTATCGTTAATATGCGGCATCTCTGCCTTGATAAAGTCGACAAATGCCTGGTAAGCGGGTTTATTCACAATCTTGTTGGATATAAATCTGAAACCCTCGCCGCCTGTAGCAATTATTGTGAAATATTCAGCCGCATTGAGATTTTTTAAAATTCGATATGTAAGTGTGGTATTTGTAATGGCACTCTGGATTTTTTCAGTTCCTTTAAGATTGGGATCTCCGTCAATATCAAGTAGAGGGAAATAAAGCTTCTGACCACCCCAATGGATCTCTTTATCAAGATAGATACCGGTATTTCCATTGTAAATATTATTTTTATCAGCAACCAGCAACTTTTTGTATCCATCAATAGATGCTGTTGGATAGGGTTTGCTGGTTGCTTTGTAATTTTTATATGTAATTGATTTTTTCATAGTATGTGCCTGTAACATGATTAATTTTCGATTATGGGGTTAACTCTTTTGGTCTTCTTTCAAAGAATTCAGATATTCTGTTAAAAACTCGGCACCGACACCGGCAGCTGAATGATGTTTTTCAGGATTTTCAAATATTCTTTGTGCAGCTATGAGGTGCAATTGGGTTCTGACTTTCTTGCTGACATAAAGGTTTAATTGAACTTTTTCTGACTTTGACATTTTGGGGTCTCCTTATAGATTAAATTATTATTTTTTAATTTGTTCTAATGTTGCCTCGATGAAAGATATTGCCTTGTGATTCATAGTTTTAATCCTTATTTAAAGTAAGAAGAGGTCAGACAATTTATGCCCGACCCCTTCATGAAAAACGCCGATTCGACGTTTTATTCTAATGGTATCCCTCTTCGGATACGTTCCTGGTTAATGCGTTTTTCCAGTTCAACAAAGAATCGTGTATTCACCACTTGCATATTGATCTTGTCGTTGTATCCAAGAAGATCCCGATAAGTGAACTTGAAGTTCTGGTACAGGTAGTCTTCAACGTCTTTGCGCCAGGGGTATGTGACAAAATGGTGCTCCCCTTTTTTGAACTTTCGTAATCTGCCACCAACATAAATAAGGTCGCTTTTCCCAGTTTGGTGGTTCCGGAAATTAATTTTTCCAAATTGTCCAGTTCTTGCCCAGGACGTGGTATCACATGAAGCAACCGGCACTTTGATCATCCATTCGTACTTGCTGCCGCCAAACCAGTGAATTTTAATATCAGGATTTAGCCGTTTGATTTTATGAACAGCAAACCGGAAATCATCAAAATTCGTGCTTTGACTTGATCCTAATGCCAACCAATCATATTTGCCGGATGCAACATAATACTCAATCTCTCTGGTAAAAAAATTGTGTATGACTGGTACTGGGCATAAACCTGCCCGTTCCATTTTAAGCTGGTTGGCAATATTGTCTTCAAATCCATGTTTGCTGAAATTGGAATCGAAATTAGCATACCAATTCAAAGCCTTGCCATATCTCTCGAAAAAAAAGATTACATCCTCCACTGTTATATTCGATGTGCCCTGAGCGGAGGAATAAGCTCCTGAATCACCAATAATTTTTCCAATCATGTGCCTGTCTGACGTGAGAAAAGAAAGCCAATCTTTCATATTATAACCCAATGATACAAGTACATTTGGGGGATCATCAGGAAATTTTTCATGATATATTTTTAATACATTTCTATATAAGGAAGCTTGGGAAACTTCAGCCATTTTACACCTCCATTTAAAAACCCCCATCTGACCGTCAGACAGGGGTTTTCGTATAAGTTAAAATTATTCCTCTTCTGAACCCGAAAGCTTATTTTCTAATTTTTCAAGTTCTTGAATGAGGACGTCAAAGATTTCTTTATCTACTTGACCTGTAAGGTCATCTGAATCTGGCTGGCTGACTGATTCTATCACGCACGAGACTGTCTTAATCAGTCTTTCAGATAAAGTATTGAAGTCTTGAATGCGTTCTTCCGGACTTGGGTCACTTGAGCCACCATCATCACCATCAATAATTTTTTCCAGCAAAACAGCGGGTTTTCCTCCACTGGTGGTGGCATCCTTTAATCTTTTTTTCAGGGCAGTATCAATTTTAACCTTAGCCTTTAAAGCATTCTTAACCTGTTCAAAATCAAGGTTAAGACCTTCCTTGATCAACTTTTCAGACTCTATCATAGCAGTGACAAGTTGTTTGAATTCGTCCATGGTAAGGTTGTTGCCTTTATCGTACGGAATTTTATATTTCAACATCATCAATCTAATGGCATTTTTGCCTTTAATTTTTTTAGCAATGGAACAAAGCAGCGCCATTTTATCAACACCAAGGTAAACAAACTCATGGCAATCAGGACGGGAAGCAATCAGCATATACTTCTGCCTGACCCTTATACTTAAAGGTATGGCGCTATCTGCAAAATCTCCCCAGAGAATTCCATCGGTATTACCCTTCCTCAGTTTCTTAAGGTTGATACAAAACTCACCAATTATGATTGCTTTTTCCGCAATAGTTTTTCCGGTAAGATTGAGCAACATATTGTTATCAGCAATCATTCCATAGGAAATCGCCAACCCCTCCTCAATCAACTTTATTTTTTCCTCCGGTTTGATGCCTTTTAGAGTTGCCGTCTTTTTCAACCAGGCATCAATATTCTTTGGATCTTCTTGGCTGGTGACATCTAAACTACCAGTTACAACAACCTTTACAGGTGAGGTATCAATACCAAGGTGTATAAAATCTGTACCTGTTAATGTAAGATCCTCCAGTGATTCTACGATTCCAAGCTTTACTTCTTCGTTCTTAAATTTTGTGGACATTTTTTGTCCTCCTTCTTCTTTTATGATTTAAATTGTTTTGCACTTTTTTTCAAAAACGCCGATTCTTCGTTTTTTGTGGTGGCGGGGCTCTTTTTTTTGTCTGATTTGCTTTTTCCAATTTTTTCCTCCGTATAATGATGGTTTCAGTCGCATATACGAATAGATTAAGTTGGAAAAAATGGGTTAAAAGAGCTGATACCCTATCGGAGGGTTTTAAAAATATTAATAGTGTTTAAAAAATTTGGGTCGGGCAGAGGAGGGATAAATTTTACGGATATGATTTATTTTTTTCGGGGTCTACCACGGCGTGGAATTTTGTCATATTTTTGTGCCGTATCGTGAATTTTTTTCCGCAGACTTCTTTCAGAGAGGCTGCTGTACTTTTTTTGGGACAATAAATATGTAACCATCTCGTTGATATTTCGTGTATCGCCTTGTTCACCCCAAAGATATTGTGCATCATCAATAGCATAATCATATTTATTTTGTCTTTTTGCGTGTCTTTTATTAACGGCTCGGCTGGAAATAATTTTATGCATCAAATCTTGCAATTGATTGTTTTGTAGAGTTTCGCTTGATTCGAATAAAGAATGATCGGCACCTATATCACGTATCTTATAAATAAGGTCTATTGAAATATCCAGGAATTCAGAAGAAGAAATTAGTTTTTTGAGATTAAACTCCATGCTGGTGTTTGTCAAAAATTGAGCCAGCGCTTTATTCTTTAGCAACAGTTCTTCTCCACTGAGCTTGGCTTCATATTCAACAGCGAGGATTTTTCCAAGCAAAAAAATAGAACCTAAGTTTGTTTCATCAGGAGATAAATTATCAAGTGGCATTTTTTTTAGGAAATCAATTTCGCTTTTGAGGTCTATACCTGACCATGCTTTGTCGAAATATTCTTCATGTTTACTGTCTTCTTCAGCATTATTGAAGTTTTTAATGTCAAAATTGGCATTTTTGATTCTTTTTTCTAATTCAGATTTGTCCATGGACGTCAGGGACTTTATATCCTTTATAATGGCTACATATTCTGGAGTTAATTTAAATGACTTGGTTGTGAAATTATAGAATTCAAGGAATGTCTCATGTGAGCGTTCTCCTGTGAAAATTTCTTCAAGATCATGAAATAAAGATTCATCCATATAAAAGATCCTTGGCCAAAGTTGTTCAATTGAAAAATTAAATACTCCGGTAGGCTACCAGTATTTTTAAAAGATTTAAATCATTTATATTAGGTTTAATGAAAAGGTACAAGTTATATGAATTATAACAAAAAGGAACTGTTTAACCATAGCTGAATCGGGAAGCATTTTTAAAGGATTAAAGTTTGATTGAACCACATGCACATATTGTTGACATTACAGGACTTGCTAAAGTATTGTTATGTTCAGAGAGTATGATCCTAAAAACCTGGAAGCAGTATCCACATTTCTATATCGGTCACGGGTGTACTGCCAAGGGTGCAAGGTTTGATATCAACGATGTGATTGGTTATTTAAAGAAAAGAGATTATGCCGATACTGGACAAAAAACGAAAAACATGGACGGGCAGGGTAAGGATGTCCGGTTTCCCTGTAACAACCAAAAGAGGGTTTATAACAAAAACAGCGGCAAAAGAATGGGAGCGGAAAGAAAAAATAAAACTGAGCAATCCCCAGGAGATCCGTTTAAGCTTCTCTCAGGCATCCACTGATTACCTCCTGTATTGTCAGAAACGACAACAAAAAAATACTTACCGGCAAAAAACATTTATCATTAAATCATTGATAGAATCATGGGGGGAAGATAAAATTTTTCCTGAAATTAAACCTTTAGATATAGAACAATATTTAGACAGGCGGTTTGATGAAGTGTCAGGTAAGGCAGCAAATAGAGATTTGAGAGAAATCAACACCCTTTTTAATTGGCTTATCAAGAAAAAATATATCACTGAAAATCCTGCGACATCTATCGAAAGATACAAAGAAGAATCTTTTTCAAAATACGTTCCTCCCCAGGAAGATGTCAATAAGATAATGTTGGCAGCAAATGGAGAAGAATATGATATCTTGCAAAGTATTTATCACACTGGGGCAAGGGCAATTGAGATCAGGCGTTTAAAATGGGAAGATATTAATTTCAAAAATAGAACGATAAAATTATGGACTCGAAAAAGGAAAACAGGTGCCCTGGAAGCTGATGAATTGTTTATCAATAATATTTTGTATGAAATCCTTGATACCTTATATAAAAATAGAGATAAGCATTCTCCATATGTTTTTCCGAATAAATCAGGTGGCAGATTTTCAAAATATACCATGGATAATATAATGCCGAAACTTTGCGAAAGGGCAGGGGTTGAATCTTTTGGTTTTAACGCTATTCGACATTATGTGGCATCACTAATGGTAGCTGGAAATGAATTGTCTCTTGCTGATGTTCAAAAACAAATGCGGCATAAAAGAGCGACTACAACAGATACTTATATAAAAAGTTTTCAAAACGCTGAAACTAATGCAGCAAATTTCATAGAAAGAACTCAAAATATAATCCCTCTAAAACAGAATAGAAAGGCTCAAAATAAAAAAAATGGTAGCATATATGGTAGCACAGAATAAAAAATGGGAATCAATTTAATATGCAATTAATCCCCAAGATCGTTGTTGGTGGCGGAGAAATAGAGATTCGAACTCTAGAAGGGTAACAACACCCTTACTCGCTTAGCAGGCGAGCGCCTTCAGCCACTCGGCCATTTCTCCGCATTTTTGTAAAATGGCGGAGGAGGTAGGATTCGAACCCACGAAGCTTTACACTTAACGGTTTTCAAGACCGCCGCCTTCAGCCACTCGGCCACTCCTCCGAAATAAACCCCGATTTTATATCATTTTGTTAAAAACAGGTCAATACCTAACTTGCGACAAAATACAGGATCAAGGGTAAAATTCATCTTATCATTGACAGGAAGAATGGTTGAGCTATATTAAGAAGTTTTAGGTTAACCCAAATTTTACAGGAGATAATGAATGAGACAGAAAATAAGATTTGAAAAAAATATGAAAGCCGG